>Ga0255784_10000034_pt1 | contig 103807 bp, 88 predicted proteins | sample 101ome_14_FD_179982 | JGI IMG/M metagenome (GOLD analysis project Ga0255784, IMG submission 179982) | Coastal salt marsh microbial communities from the Groves Creek Marsh, Skidaway Island, Georgia - 101403AT metaG (version 2) | ecosystem: Environmental > Aquatic > Marine > Intertidal zone >...
CGAATCTCTATCCTGATGACGAAGCGATACTCATCAATAACGAGAATCTCGAGATCAGCGAAGCCGATGTTGCGGTGGTTGAAACTGCCCTTGAGGCTGCGCAGATTGACTTCTTCGGCGTGGTATCTGATGAAAACAGCATGCAGTTCCGCTTCGAGGATGTGGAGGATCAGTTCCGCGCGAAGACAGTGATCGAGCAGGCGCTGACCGATGATTACATCGTGGCCCTGAATCTTGCGCCCACAACCCCCGGTTGGATGCAGGCCATCGGTGCCGACAAAATGAATCTCGGGCTGGATCTGCAGGGTGGTGTTCATTTTTTGATGGAAGTGGACATGGAGGCGGCTCTTGAGCGGCGGATGGAAGACAATTTGAGCAATGTCCGTTCAATTCTCAGAGAGCAGCGCATCCGCACCCGGGGCATCAATCTGGTCGACAATACACACCTTGAGGTGAGGTTCTCCAGCACGCAAGAGCGCTCCGCTGCTCGTTCGGAGCTGATTGATAATTTTCCCGAAATTCAGTTTCAGAACCGGGAGGCCAATGACCTGTTTCTGCTGGACATGCGATTGACGCCGGATGTCATTCTGCAAATTCAAAGGGACACGCTGCAGGCTAACCGGACTACCTTGCTGAACCGGGTAGATGCGCTCGGTGTTTCCGAACCTACGGTGCAGCAGCAGGGCGCTGACCGGATCGTGGTGGAATTGCCCGGGGTGCAGGACCCGGCTCAGGCGATCCGGATTCTGCAGCGTATTGCCACCCTGGAATTCCACCTTGAGGCAGAACTGGGTGCCTCCAGGACATCATTTGAAGCCTATCAGACGCCAGACGGTCTTTCCGTGAACGTCGACAATGACGTCATTCTGCAGGGTGACCGCATTTCGTCGGTGCGTTCAACACTCGATCAGAACGGCCTGCCTCAGGTGCAGATCAACCTTGACGCCCAGGGGGGGAATCAGATCAACCGCGTGACCCGAGAGAACGTGGGTCGCAATATGGATATTCTGCTCATTGAAACCAAATCCAGAACGATTGCCTCGCTTGATGAGCAAGGCAACGAAGTTGAAGAAGTCGAGTTCTATGAAGAGAAGCGCTTGATCAGTCACGCGACTATCAGGACGGCATTGCCTCGCACCTTTGTGATTACCGGCCTGACCGCCAGAGAAGCAAATGATTTGTCTCTGCTTATTTCCTCAGGTTCGTTAGCCGCTCCGATGACAATTGTGGAGCAGTCGGTCATCGGTCCTTCAATGGGGCGTGAAAATCTAGAAGCAGGCTTCCGAGGTGTGCAGATCGCCTCCGCGCTGGTGGTGTTATTCATGCTGCTGTACTACCGATTGTTCGGTCTGGCTGCCAATGCGGCCCTGATTATGAACATTCTGCTGATCTTCTCAGTTATGTCGCTGATCGGAGCCACGCTAACCTTGCCGGGGATTGTCGGCATTGTGTTGACAGTGGGTATGGCGGTGGATGCCAACGTGCTGATCTTCACCCGGATCAGGGAGGAACTGGCCAATGGTATTCCGCCGCAACAGGCCATTGATGCAGGCTATAACCGCGCGTTTACCACGATCTTTGATGCCAATCTGACTACTTTTCTGGTTGCGGTGGTCCTGTTTACGATAGGCACGGGGCCAGTCAAGGGATTCGCGGTGACGCTTATGATTGGAATCGTGACCTCGATGTTTACGGCCATTGTAGGAACCCGCGCCATTGTCAATCTAATCTACGGTGGGCGGTCGGTAAAGATGCTGTCGATAGGCAGATATGCCACCCCGTTGCCGTCCTCAAGTTGAGCAGGACCAGAGATGCTGTCAAGAACCGAAATTGATTTTATGGGAGTCCGCAGGATCGCGGCCGGCATCTCTGCGTTGCTCGCTGTTGTTTCGGTGATTTCACTGCTCGTGAATTCGTTGAATTTCGGGCTGGACTTTACCAGTGGCACATCGGTGCGTCTGAACTATTCCCAGACCGTTGATCTTGATCAGGTAAATCTGACGCTGCAGCAAAACGGATATGAGGATGCCGTTGTCGTAACGTTCGGGTCTGACCGTGATATCCGGGTGCTTCTACCGGTAGACAGTTCGGTCGCAGAACAGGATCAGGCGGAACAGGCGGCTCAGGTTGGTGAATCCCTGGCTGCCATGCTGCAGCAGGAAACCCAAAGTCAGGTCACGCTGCTCGGGTCTGACTATGTCAGCGCGAAGGTCGGAGAAGAACTGGCAGAGCAGGGTGGGCTCGGCATGCTGGTCGCGCTGGGTATTATCATGGTCTATATCGCCGTGCGCTTTCAGTTTAAATTTTCAGTGGGTGCGGTTGTGGCCCTGGCGCACGACCTGATCATTACCCTTGGGATCTTCTCCGTATTTCAAATGGAATTTAACCTGAATACGCTGGCTGCCATGCTCGCTATCATAGGCTATTCGCTGAATGACACCATTGTTGTTTCAGACCGTATAAGGGAAAACTTCCGGCGTTTGCGCAAAGGGTCACCCATCGAGATGGTCAACGCATCCCTGAATCAGACCCTGAGCCGAACCCTGATTACGTCACTGACTACGCTACTGGTTTTATTCTCCATTCTGTTTATCGGGGGTGAGTCCACTCAGGGCTTCGCCATCGCGCTCATCATCGGGGTTGTCATCGGAACTTACAGCTCTATCTACATTGCTTCCAATGTCATTATTTATATGAATGTCACTCGTGAAGATTTGATGATCCCGGTTAAAGAAGGAGCGGAACTGGACGATCTGCCTTGACGGCCGGGTGGCTGTTCGCCTGCTAAAACCCCAGCAGGGTGCCTGTCGGCAGCAGTGGGTCACGCTTGGCGAGTCCAGTGATAGCTGCTATCGTTTGCGCAGCCAGGTCCATAGTGAAATACAGGCTAAGATGCTTTTGGATTTCCGCTCGATTTCAATCATAACCCTCTTCTTTTCGCTGCTGTCGGCACACGGAGCAGCACAGGATTCGCAGTTGTTTCCGCGTCCACCGGAGCTGGAACCGGCCGTGCGTTTCTGGACTCGCGTATATACCGAGGTCGATACCCAGAGCGGTTTTCTTCATGACGCGCGGAATCTGGCTGTGGTTTACGACAGGATGCCGCTTGACCGGCGTCAGATTGAAAACCGGCGTAACCAGATTCAAACAGATCTGCGTGTCTTGGCCGGCGGCAAACGAAGCGGCCTGTCCGAAGGTCAGCGGCAAATCCTGTCTCTCTGGCCGGAAGATGTCAGCAACGACGTTCTGCGCGAGGCCGTCGACAATGTCCGCTTTCAACTCGGGCAGTCGGATCGCTTTTTGGGTGGCCTGCGCCGCTCGGGTGCTTACCGGCAGCACATCGACGCCGTCATCCGGGAAAAGGGCCTGCCCGCGGAGCTTGCGGTACTTCCCCACGTAGAATCTTCGTTTAACCCGAATGCCTACTCCAGCGCTGCTGCCGCGGGGATGTGGCAATTCGGTCGCGCGACCGGTCAGCGTTTTATGCGTATTGACCACATTGTTGATGAGCGGATGGACCCTTACATTGCATCGAATGCGGCCATGAGTCTGCTGGAGTACAACCATTCAGTGCTTGGCACCTGGCCGCTGGCACTGACTGCCTACAATCACGGGGCCGGAGGCATTGCCCGGGCTGTCAGAGAGACCGGTACGACCGACATTGAAACGATTGTAGCCAACTACCGAGGTCGGGCATTTGGTTTCGCCTCGAGAAATTTCTACGCGCAGTTCCTCGCGGTACTGGACGTCGAGAACAGGGCCTCCGACTATTTCGGTGATGTTAACTTTGATCCGGCGCCGGTCTTCAGGACGGTGGTGACGGACGCTTTCATTGATGCAGAGATATTCGCACGCTCCGTAGGGATCAGTCTGGAACAGTTGCAAGCTGATAACCGTGCTCTGCGACCGGCCGTCTGGGAGGGCAACAAACGGATCCCCAGAGGTTTTCCCGTTAAACTGCGCGAAGGCGTGGTCGCAGAGGAAAACGTCCTGGCATTGATTTCTGATGACTATAAATTTGCAGTGCAAACGCCTGATGTCGCCTATGTGGTGGAGCGAGGTGACAGCCTGTCGGTCATCGCACGGCGTTTCAACACGACCGTTGGGCGTCTGGTTGCCCTGAATCAACTGCGCAGCCGCAACCGCATCCAAATCGGGCAGCGGCTCTTGCTCCCCCAGGATAACGCGGTTGCGGATCAGACGCTCGGAGAGCTGGCTGCTCAGGACGGTCAGTATACGGTCAGACGGGGAGACACGATCTCGGTGATCGCATCACGTTTCGGCGTGTCAGAACAGCAGGTTCTGAGTCTGAATGGCATTGCTGATCGAAACAGAATCTATCCGGGGCAGAACCTGCAGTTACCCGGTTTCGAGGATCAGTCCCGCGCTACTGCTGCAAATGAACCTGATCGGCCGCCGGAGCCGGAGAGCGAACGGGCGGCTGCTGAAGGGCTTGCGCAGGTCACCGAAGAGGAAATTCCCGTGGCGAGCCGGAATCCGGAGGCCGAGGCGGACACGATAAGCGCAGTTCCGGCCCTCGAGCCGGTGATGGATCTGGCGCTGGTCGAGGAACTGTTGCCACCGGCCGCGGTGCTGCCGGATAACGCGGCGCTGGATTCAGAGGTAACGGCGGCCGATGAAATTGCAGAGGCGATTGATCCTGCGGTCGACGTCGCTGAAGCGAATCAGCAGCTGGTTGAAGATCTCTCAGCAGACCCGTCTGACTATTCAGTGAGCCGCGATAACACCATCGAAATTCAAGCCAGTGAAACGCTGGGGCACTATGCCGATTGGCTCGGTATACGGGCCTGGGATATCCGGCGACTGAACAATATGGCATTCAGAGACCCGGTGATCATCGGCAATCGGTTGCGACTTGATTTCAGCAAGGTGAACATCGCTGAATTCGAACGGGCCCGACGGGAGTTTCACTCGACGCTGCAGCAAGAATTCTTTGCCAGCTATCGAATACAGAACGTCGAAACCTACGAGGTTCGCCGCGGAGATAACATCAGCACCATCGCGCGCAGGCGATACTCTTCTCCGATCTGGCTGGTGAGACAGTACAATCCGGAGCTTGATTTCAATCGAATCCAGATCGGGCAGCCGATAGTTTTCCCGTTGCTCGAGAGAGTTGATTAGGATGAATTGTTGATCAGAGAGCGAAATACGTCGCGATAGCGATTCAGCAGGTTCCGGCCTGAGTAGGCGCTGAGATCAATTTTGCTCCATGCCCCATCTTCCAGCCTGCTCCTGATATCCCTGAGTAGTGACACCGCAGCAGTGGCCGTTTGCCGGCTATCCTCGCAGGTCCGATAGCGGAATGCAGGGGGTATGTACTCCGGATAGGCCAGAGCATCCGGCACAGCAGCCTGGCATCCGGCCAGGCAAGCCTGCTGTACGGAGAGCCCCTGAAAGTCGTGCTTTGCCGTTGAGAGTACAACGTGACACGATGTCAGCAAGGCCTGATACCGGTCTGTATCTTCGATATATCCGAAGTTTCCCCTGGGCATGTCGAAGTGTGCGCTGATTTCATTCAGGTGCCGGTCGATTTCTTCAAAGGCTTCAGGCCTGTGGCGAAACTGCTGGCCCACAATGTGGAAGCGGTATCTTAGGCCTGTTTGTTTCACCTGCTCGATGATATGCGCCAGTAATTCGATTCCCTTGTCATATTCCCAGCGATGATTCCAGACAATTTCCATGGGCGAATCTGTTGGCAGTGCTGTCCGGCTGGAATGGCTGTCGCCTGCACTGATCACGGGCACCGGCAGCACCCCGGCGGCGTCGAGCTTCGTAAACAGTTGCGCGGGCAAACCTTCAGGCAAGCGTTTTGCCAGCTGCCGGACGCCCTCCCTGCACGTGTCTCGGTTGAAAGCCGAATTAAAGACGATCATATCTGCACATAAGGCGGCGTAAAGAGGGACGATCTGGGGCTCAATGTTATCGTGACGCTGGCGCCCCGCCGGATAGGCGAACTGATTTTCATGAAAGTAGAGAAGGGAGGGGGCGGCTGCTAATTTCGGGACCAGCCCGCGCAGACTGGCGAGATCTACCATTGAGGTGGCCAGAACGAGATCGTAGTCTCTCGCTAACCTGTCGCTTTCTGTCGACGCCCACTGCATGGCATTGCCGCGGATTCGCCAGTTAAAGTATCTCGGGGGCAGACTAAGCTCCGTCCACTCGAATTCGGTGAGCTGGTTTCTCAGCTGATGTCGCCAATAAGCATGGCTGGGCGCATCATAGGCGGACAACAGCAGAAGACGTTTGCGCATGCCAACTCCGGCTCGCGATTCAGGCTCTGAAGGACTCCCGGTCGGTCACCCGAGCGCACCGGAAAGCCTCCGGTGCGCGATTCATGTGAGGTGTCCGGGCTTAGCGATGCGGAGTGCGCTCCAGAATGCCCTTGGTTTCGCTCATGTCGAGGATACTTTCGATGTTTTCGGCAATGTCCTCAACACTGGCGCCGGTGCCGAGATCTACACCAACATTTTCCCTGACGTCTGCTGAGTAGTAGCGACCGCCGGCAGCCTGAATGATCCGGCCGTTCGGGGCCTGTTCGCTGCACAGGAAGACAACTGCAGGCGTGACCAGTTCGGGCGCCAGGCGCTCCGCGCTGTCTTCAAATCCGGGGAGGTCGACAGTCATTCGCGTTGCCGCGATCGGTGCGATACTGTTGGTGAAGATGTTGTATTTGGCCCCTTCGTGGCGCAGGGTGTTCATAAAGCCGACCAGTCCGAGCTTGGCGGCCCCGTAGTTACTCTGCCCAAAATTGCCGAACAGGCCAGAAGTGGAAGTGGTCATGACCAGCCGGCCATAGTTCTGCTCGGTCATAATTGGCCAAACGCATTTGGTGACGTTCACGCTGCCGGTCAGGTGTACATCAATGACTGCGTGCCAGTTTTCAAGCTCCAGCTTGGCGAATGTCTTGTCGCGCAGAATGCCCGCATTGTTGACTGCGATGTCAATACGGCCCCATTTGGAAAGCGTGCTCTGAACCATGTCCTGCACGGCATCAAGATCAGTAACCGAGGCGCCGCTCGCAATGGCGGTACCGCCATTATCCACGATTTCCTGCGCAACGAGTTCCGCGGCCGAGGCAGATCCACCGCTGCCGTCGACAGATCCGCCCAGGTCATTAACCACGACCTTCGCGCCTCGCCTGCCAAGTTCTAGTGCGTGTTGCTTGCCTAATCCGCCGCCGGCGCCTGTGACTATGGCGACGCGACCTTCAAAACTTATTGTCATTTCGATTCCTTTTTACTTTCTGAGGATGGATAACTCATCAGTGTGTGGGCTATGTAAAGTGCCCCGAGATTCTATGCTGCGCGCCTGCTGCCCGCAAACCCAATTATTCGCTATGATAGGGCGCATTATGAATTAGCCCTTTGCTCAGTAGGAGTTAAGATGACTGATATCGAGCCAGTGCCCGCGGCGACGGTTGTTCTGATCCGGGAAAATGTCCGGCAGCAAGAACTTGAAGTGCTTCTGGTGCAGCGAAATTCGAGGCTGGTGTTCCATGGAGGGCACTGGGTCTTCCCCGGTGGCAGGCTGGATGATGAGGATTTTGGCGATGATGAATCGCGAAGACTGGAATATCCCGCCGCGCTTCGTGCAGCGGTCCGGGAAACCCGTGAAGAAGCCGGGATTGAAATCTGTGAAGATCAGCTGATTCATACCGCGCACTGGACGACGCCACCTAAATTACCGCGGCGCTTCTGTACCTGGTTTTTCCTGTGTCCCCTGCATGAAGCGGTAGAGGTAAGCGTCGATAACGATGAAATTCTGGATTTCAGATGGCTCAGCCCCGACGCGGCGATCGCCGCAGCTGAGAATGATTCCATGGTCTTGCCCCGGCCGACCGTGACAACCTTGCGAGACCTGTCAGGTCACGCGACGCTGTCGTCGCTGTTGTCCGGGGTGGCGCAGGCCGGCATTCGGGTGTTTCCGGAAAATTCTTCATACTATCGCCCGGAAGAAATGGGTTGCTTCTCAAGCTGAACCGGCCGGTTCCGCTCTCCGTATCTGTTCCTGAGAGCCCACCGTTTTTGTGCCTGGTACGGCTGTTTTGATCCGAGCGGCGCGCCTTTCTGACGCGCTGGTGCTACCCTAACCGGTAGCCGCTTAGGCTTTTTCGCAGAAGCTGACAAGCAGATTTGCTGACCAGTCAATGGCAAGTCTTAGGTGTTTCTCTGCGCTTTTTGCTCAATAGCGCCAGTTTGCAAAGGGAGTCCCGCCCGGCGTCGAAGGCGACGCCCGTAAGCCTTGCTCTCCAGTCTGGTTAGTGGGATAGTTGAAACGGTCCGGCGTCAAATTTGAGGCGCAGTTGGGCTGCTGCTCACGACAGGATTTAAAGCGGCCTGCATGAGTCTCCAGGTGACAACGGGACGACTGACAGCAGGATAAAATCACCTCGGGATCGGTTGTCGGCCCAACCGCTGTACGCCGGCAATCACACTTCCAACTGGACCTAATGACCACACCAACCATCGCAAGTCTCCGACAGACACTCCAGCAGCTTCGCCGTCGCCGCGCGAGGTTTTTCTTTGTCAAGGCTGCGAGTCTTTTTGTCATTGCTCTGGCCGTCTCGGCTTTGTCTGTCAGCTTGGTGGGCGCGTGGCTGGAGCCCGATAAGTTAGGCTCTATCATCCTGTTCGGACTGGCCGTGTTCGCCATACTTCTGATCACGGCCCGGTTCCTGCGCCTGCTTCGCCGTCGCCACACGGATGACCGGATCCTGGCGCATTATGTTGAGGACCACATACCGGACTTTGAGCAGCGCCTGCTGACTTCTCTGGAGTTCAGCGAAGACGACCTCAAATTCGGTCGTGCGGGAGTGTCGCAGCAATTCATCCAGCAGCTCTGGGAAGATGCGCAGACCCATGTGGTCGAGCAGCAGCGCAGGGTTGAAACGGTGGCACCCGCGCAGCAATCCTGGATGACACTTGCCGCCGCCGTCGCGGTCGTCTCCGTGATTTCGGCAATGTTCCTGAATTCAGAATCACTGCTGAAGTCAGGTGCCCGTCTGGCCTGGCCTTTCGCGATCTCCGAGCCACTGGCTGTCACCGAATTCCTGCCGGAAATTGAAATTTCAGTAGAGCCCGGCGACCTCGAGTTACAGCGCGGCAGCAGTGTCACAATCATTGCTCGCGTGTCCAACGCAGCGCCAGACAGCATCGATCTGAGGCTGCAGGACGACAACGTCAACTGGCAGGCTGTGTCGATGAATCGGGATGGCAGCGGCAGCAACAGTGCGACCTACAGTTATTTTATTCCGTCCTTGCAGGCGGATACGACCTATTACGTTGCCTTTGAGGAGCGGGGACAGCAGAGTTCTCCACAATATCAGATCAACCTGTTTGATTTGCCTCAAATCGAGCAGATCAATCTGGCGTTTGATTATCCTGACTACACCCGGCTGACCGATACCACAGAAGAGGGCAGTGGGGACATGATCGTGCCGGAAGGCACGCAGGTTGCACTGGACATTCAGTTCAACAAAGCTATTGCCACCGCTCGAGTGGAATTCGGGGAAAGCTATCGGGATTCTGAGGGGGGCGGGTCGGAACTGACTGCTTATCCTGATCTGGATCTGGAAATCGATGGTGATATCGGAAGCGCGAGCTTCACCGTGACCCGGGATGGGGTCTACCGCATATTCGCTACCGATCTGGCTGGCCTGGAGAGTCAGGAGCCGCTGGATTATTTTATTAGAGCCATTGAGGATGCGCCGCCGGAGCTCTCCTTGCGGCGTCCGGGGCGCGATCAGGAAGTGATGCCGCTCGAGGAAGTGGTGCTGGAGGTGGATGCCAGCGATGATTACGGACTGAGCGAGTTTACTCTGAATTACAGTGTGGTGGGTTCAGACGAGGTCGAAGTGGATTTCCTCTCTGAAGCGAATGTTCGCAGCGTTTCCGGCAGCGAGCTGATTTATCTTGAAGACCTTGAAGTCGAACCGGGAGATTTTGTCAGTTACTTTCTCACGCTTGCCGACAACAACGGCCTGGACGGTCCGGCTGAGGTGATTTCCGATATCTACTTCCTGCAGATCATCCCTACAGATCAGGAATTTCGCAGAAATCCCGGGATGAGTGGAGGACAGGGTGCCGGCGGCGGTCAGGGTGGTGACAGCAGCGCATTGGTGTCAGTCCAGAAAGACATCATTGCGGCCACCTGGAAGTTGCGTAATCGTCAGAGCGAGGTATCCCCGGAGGAGTTCGGCGCTGATGCCGAAATTATTGCCGAATCTCAGCGCGAGGCAACCGGTCGAGCGAGGATGTCGATTGATCGTCTGGCCGAGCGATTGAATTTTTCAGACGATACCTATGACTCGGCGGTCGAGAATCTGTCGCTGGCTATTGAGCAGATGAATCTGGCGGCGGGTGAGCTGGATAAAGTGCAGATTACCAGTGCCCTTCAGCCTGAACAGCTGGCTTTACAATACATTCTTAAGGCAGAAGCAAACATCAACCGCACGAATATCAGCATGCAGCAAGGTGGTGGTGGCGGTGGTGGGGGTTCGGCGCAGCAAGAGCGCGAAGATCTCAGAGAGCTTTTCGAAATGGAAATGGGCCAGCTGGAGAACCGCTATGAAACGCCTAACTCCCGCGGGGGAGGCTCTCAGCAGAATCAGCAGGAGATCGACAAACTGGAAGAGCTCGCGCGGCGCCAGGAGGGTTTGACCCGGGCGCAGCGCAATCTGGCGCGGCGGGAAGACCAGATGACTGAAGAGCAGAAACGCCGTGAACTGGAACGTCTGATGCGGCAGCAGGAACAGCTGAGCCGCGAGGTGGCGCAGCTGGCCCAGCAGATGTCGCGAGGTCAGCAGAGCGGCCAGTCTACGCCGCAGAATGGCAGTCAGTCGCAGTCAGCGTCCGGCGGCAGTGCTTCCGCTGCTCAGCAGCGCGACAGTGCCATTCAGCGCGCAGCACAGCAAATGCAGGAGGCGGCGGAAAGCGATTCTGCTTCCATCGCGGCGGCGCGGAGCCAGAAAGCTCTGGAAAATCTGCGGCAGCAACAGCAGCAGCTGAATGAACAGGGCGAGAGATCGGTGAATCAGTTGGCGCAGAATCTGGGTCAGCGCGGACAGCAGTTGCTGCAGCAGCAGCGGCAGTTACAGGAGCGAATCGCTGAAACCAGCCGACAGCAGGGACTGGGACAGACGCGTCAGTCAGTGCGCAATGATGAAGGCTTGCAGGAGCTTATTCAGGCGCAACAGCAGCAGCAACGGGATCTGGAAGAAATTGAAGATATGCTGAGAGCGATCATCGCCCGTGGCAGTAACGAAGACCAGCGGCTTATGTCGCAGGCTCAAGAAGCAAGCCGCGACTTGCGACCGATTCGTGAAGAGATGTCTACCAGCAGCCGTGTACTGCGCAATGGTATGGTGAATCTCGCGGTTGATATCGAAGAGGAAATTGAAGATCAGCTCATAGCGCTGGCCGATTCTCTGGCGGGGCTCGATCCGGCGAATCAGGGTTCTGAATCTGATCAGCTCCAACGCGCTGCGGAAGATGCAGAAAACCTCAGAGAGCAGATCGAGTCGTTGCAGCAACAGGCACTGGCTTTCAACGACAGTGGTAGCGAGCTGGGCACGCAGCCGAGTCTTCGTGACATGCGCGAGCAGCTGCAGCGCAGCCAGCAGCTGGCTGAACAGCTGCAAAACCAGTTGCGTGATCAGGCGAGGGGCGGACAGCAGAGCACACAGGCCGGGCAAGCGGGTGCTCGTGGTAATCGACAGCAAATCGGCGGTGCCCGAGGGGAAAGTGAGCAGCGCGCCGGCATGGGTGGAGCGATCAACACTGACGGCAACAATCTGCCCTGGGGAAATGCCCGTTCGATCAGGCAGCAACTGACCCAGCAGGACATCGAGGATTTCATCAATCAACCGGAGTTGTTTCGTCAGCTGCTCCAGCCGATTGTCGAGCTCGAAGGTGCGCTGCGCGCTCAAGCCGAACTCGACAACATCAACAACAAGCTGTACGCGTCTTTCGATGAAGAGGTGCCTGAGGAGTATCGGGATCTGGTTCAGGAATACTATCGTGTATTGTCAGAAGGTCAGGGGTCCAACAGCCCGAGACAGTAGACATGCAATACACCGAACCTAATTTGCTAACTGCCCTGGCTGAGGGAAGCGTCGACTTCGCCTACGGCGTCAGTCCCCTGGTTTTCCTGTCTCTGGTCGTTTTGATTGTGGCCGGTGTCTGGTTTGGCTATCGGAAGACGACCCGCCCGCTGTCGTCTCCCTGGAAAGCGTTTTTCATTGCCTTACGCGCCAGTGTGCTGAGTATCCTGCTGTTTTGTCTTCTGCGCCCGGTAATTACGACACTTCAGGTTGCACCTCAGGAAACGTATCTGGCGGTGCTCATTGATGATTCACAGAGCATGGCGATTGCCGATATGCCGGCAGGCCAAACCAGGCGGGAGGCCATGCGCGAAAGGTTTTATGGCCGCGGAGTCCTCGACGAGCTGGCAGAGAATTTCCAGATTCGCAGTTTCAGGTTCGATAAAACGGCCGAGCGAATCGCCGGGGCAGAGGGGCTGGGCGATTCAGGTACAGCTTCCTCAATCGGTCAGGCTCTCGAGTATGTGGATGCTCAGCTCGGAGGGCTTCCTCTGGGTGCGCTGATTGTGCTGACCGATGGCGCGGATAACAGCGAATTGGATCCCCTTGATAAGGCGCTGGATTTTGGCAATCGAGATATTCCGGTTTTTACAGTGGGTGTTGGGCAGGAGCAGATCCCCCAGGATATCGGCATCGTGGACGTCAATACTGCGAAAACCGTGCTGGAAGGCTCTGTCTTCAATGTCTCAGTCGGCATCAATCAAGAAGGCTATTCGGGTCAGCAGGTCAGAATCTCTATTCTCGATGGTGATCAGGAAGTGGCATCAGACATGGTCACTCTTGGCGCGGCCGGGGTGACGCGCCGCTATGAGATTGAGTTGACGCCGGCGCGTCCCGACGCGATCGTTTATGATCTGGAAGTTGAACTGCAGAGCGATGAAATCATCGCGGAAAATAATGTTTATCAGTTTTTGGTGGATAATACGGAAAAAGCGCCACTTGATATTCTTTATATTGAAGGGCACCCGCGCAATGAATATAAATTTATCCGCAGGGCGGTAGAAGATGATGAATCGGTTCGGCTTGCTACCTATCTGCAGACAGGGCCGGAGAAATACTACCGACAGGGTATTAATACCCCTACCGAACTCAGTGGCGGTTTCCCGCGGTCAAAGGAAGAGCTCTACCAGTACGAAGCTCTGATTCTCGGTGATATTGAGAAGGGGTTTTTTAACGCCGATCAACTGCAGATGATTCAGGAATTCGTCGCTGAGCGTGGCGGCGGATTTCTGATGAGCGGCATGATTGATGAAGAATTCATCGGCACGCCGGTAGAAGATGTGCTGCCAGTGAGCCTGGTCGAGGAGAGCTTTTTGCCCTCTCATCTGCGTGGAGGTATCCGCCGGGGGAGCCATCCAACTGGAGAACCCTTTTTTCCGCGGCTGACCAACAACGGCGAGTTTTCGCCTCTGCTGCGCTTGTCAGGCGATGATGGAGAAAATGTCGCGCGCTGGCGGCAACTGCCGGAGCTGCAGGGGGTATTCGTGACAGGCCGAATCAAGCCCGGAGCAACCGTGCTGATGGAGCACCCGTTACTGCAGTATCAGAATCAGGCTCTACCGGTGCTTACAACGCAGCGTTACGGCAGCGGCCGAAGCGTCGCGCTGACGACTGCCAGCACCTGGCGGTGGCAGATGATGATGGCAGCTGCAGATCAGTCTCATGAGGCTCTCTGGAGGCAGTTGCTTCGCTGGCTTGCTGTCTCCGCGCCTGAGCGAGTCACCGTCGAATTTGATCGGGAATTCTATAATGTTGGCGATGAAGTTCATGTTACAGCCACTGTGCTGGATATGGATTACGAGCCTGATAACGACGCCACGCTCTGGATGCAGGTCAATGCGCCGCTCGACGTTCTTCTGGATCAGTCTATGGAGTGGGATATTGAGGAAGACGGTGTCTATCGTGGCAGCTTCCAGGTTGAAGAAGAGGGGGTTTATGATCTGCTCGTGGATGTTGCCAGCGCAGCGGGCGAGGGACGCTCGGGAGAGTCTGAAAAGCAGGTGCCTTTTGTGGTGACCCCTTCCCTTCGGGAGTTCAATAACGCTGCCATGGATACGGGATTGCTCGGGCGGATTGCTGAGCTCAGTGGTGGAACCTATTTTGATCTTGCTGACATTGATCAGCTGGCCAGCGCCGTTGAATTCACCCCCAATGCCTACTCAGAGCAGGTCAGCCTTGATCTGTGGGATCAGCCGTGGCTACTTGCCCTGTTAATCAGTCTGTTGAGTCTGGACTGGACGGCGCGACGACTGAAAGGTTTGTCCTGATGGAAAATTTGACTGCAATCACAGTGAAAGACCTGGCTGGCAGAGCGCTGGTTTTTCTGTGCGGGCTGGTTCTGGCAGGGCTGACAAGCGCACAGAATCTAACGTCGGATCTGTCTGCTAGTCGCTTTCTCGACACTCCCGAAACCACAAAATATGCAGTTATTATGACCGGACCGGCCGTCGGGAATGACAATTCGGCGCGTTTTCGTCAGTGGTCTCTGTCTCTGCATGACATCCTGACGCGGGATTACGGCTACAGTTCCGAAACGATCACGTTGCTCTATGACGACGGCGATGGTGACTTTACCGGTGGCAACCGGGTCGATGGCGCCTGTAGCCGGGAGGGAATCGAACTCGCACTCGAGCAACTTGCGCAACGCGTTAAGACGGGTGATCAGATTACGCTTTATCTCATTGGTCACGGATCCGGTGCCGAGCAGGAAGCCAAGTTCAATATCGTCGGTCCGGATATGACGGGAGTGCAGTTCGCTTCACTACTGGACCGGTTCGATCAGCAGGATATGGTCATCATTAACACCACCAGCGCGAGCTTTGGTTTTTCGTCTTCGCTGTCCAGTGAAGGGCGGGTGGTGATCTCATCAACCCGTTCCTCTTCAGAGCGCTACGATCCCGTTTTTTCCGGATACTTCATTGAGGCCCTCGATCAGCGCAACGGAGATCGGGACAAGAATAACCGCGTGTCCATGCTGGAGGCATTCGAATATGCCAAGGCCAATGTTGAGTTGTGGTATGAAGAGCAGGGTCGCCTGGCGTCCGAACATGCAGGTCTGGATGACAATGGTGATGCGCTGTTCAGTCTTGACCCTGCCGTGGATATTGCCGATGGGCGTCTTGCCGAAATCGCCTATATTGACTCTCTGATTGAGCAAGGCGAGAACCTGTCCGCCGAGGGGCTCGCGCTTAAATCCCGCATTCAGGACCTGGAAAGATCTGTGATCGTACTGCGAGGCAGAAAGGCGGAATACCTTGAAGCTGAATACTGGCAGCAGATGGAAGATCTATTGGTCAGTCTCGCGCGCAGCACTGCTCGCTTTAATTCTGAGTTTGCCTCGACATCCTCTGCGCTCGACTCCGCAGATGAGTCGATGGAGTCGCAGTCAGCTCTCAATCGCTAAATGGTGCAAGTCATGCTTACTTATCAATCTCTGAAAAAATTGCCTGCCGTTTGGTCCGTGTTGTTTGTCTTTGTGGTGGCTCCGGCGCCTGTTGTTCTTGCCCAGGATGTGCTCTCCACAAATCAGGATTCTGCGCTTTTTCGGGGTGAGGAGTTGATGCTGGCCGGGTCGTACGCTGCTGCCAGTGAAATATTCAGACAAGCCGATGGTCTGGATCGTATCGATGGTCTGATTGGTGCCAGCAGAGCACTCGTTATGATGGGGAATTATCTGGAAGCGGAAAATCTTGTTGCAGAGGCAATTGAGGGTGACGCATACGCAGACTTCCCGCTTCTGAGCACCCAACTGGCTGAAATCAAACGCATGACAGGCCAATCGCGCGCCGCGCTGGACATCCTGCAGCAGGCAATCGGAGGCAATGCGGAACCGCCGGTGCGAAGCCTGGTTCAGTACGGCAGCCTTCTCAAATTTACCGGACAACAGGAACAGTGGCGGCAGGTGCTTGACAGAGTGGTGCAGCGCTATAACGCGGGACTGGTGTTCAGCTCTGAGGATGTTGCGATGGTCGCACTGGCCAGTTGGTTACTGGGCAATTTTCATGATGCCAACAGCCTGTTTGATGAGGCCACCAGAGCAAACCCCAACAATCTGGAGGCCCACACCCTCTGGGCTGACCTTTTTCTGGAGAAATATAACGCAGCCGATGCTGAGCGAAGCTATCAGGACGCATTGGACGTGAATGCCCGATACGTGCCGGCGCTGGTGGGCATTGCGCAGGTCGTGGGTGATGAAAGATCTTTGCAGCGGGCGCTGGCCATCAATCCAAACTCGGTGCAGGCGCTGGAGACTTATGCTCAGCTTCTGATGATTAATGGGCGTGAGCAGGAAGCTGAAGAGTATTTCGACAAAGTGCTGGAACTGAATCCCGAATCTCTGAAAACGCTCAGTGTGCTAGCGGCCTCGGCGGCACTGGAAGAGCGCATGGACGATTTTGCCGGCTATCAACAGCGGGTTGAAGCATTCAGCCCCGGCAACGCTGAATTTCTAGGGCATATCGCAGACAGCTTCGGAAATAATTATCGGTTCGAGGAGGCAGTGCATTACGCGCGCGCCAGCATTGAGGCCGATCCTGAATACTGGCAGGGTCATACGCTGTTGGGTAGCAACCTGATACGCCTGGGTGAGGAGGAGGAAGGGAGACAAAGCCTCGAGACCGGGTTCGATAATGATCCGTTTAATGTGATGACTTCCAACATGCTGAAAGTCTTCGATACGCTGGAAACTTACGCCACGGTTGAGAGTGAGCATTTCAAAGTGCACATGAGTGAGAGGGATTCACTTATCCTATGGCCTTACCTGGAACCCTTGCTCGAAGAGAGTTGGGAGACGCTCACGGCAAAATACGGCTTTGAGCCCGAAAGCAAGATTCTTATTGAAGTCTTCGAGAACAGTGCGGACTTTGCGGTGCGCTCCGTGGGTCTTCCAGACATCGGCCCATTGGTTGGAATCTGTTTTGGCAAGGTAATCACCCTAATTTCGCCGGACACCCTGACGGCGAACTGGCAGGAAATTGTGTGGCATGAATTTATGCATGTCATCACCCTGCAGATGACCCAGAACCGCATGCCTAGGTGGTTGTCAGAGGGTATCTCTGTCTGGGAGGAAAGAGAGGGCCGGCCTTACTGGGGGCGTAGTCAGGGTTTAGACCTGATTCGGGCAGCTCAGGAGCAGAAGCTTTTGCCGGTGGGCGAATTGAACAGTGGCTTTTCGGGGGCCCGCAATAATGCAGACCTCAGTTTTGCCTATTTTCAGTCCTATCTGGTTGTGGATTACATCGCACAGACTTATGGCTTTGAAAAGTTGGTTGAACTGATTTATCAGTACGGTGAGATCAAGGAAGATGCCGACCGCTTTCGCAGTGTTTTTGAACTCGACATCGATGATTTTGACGCGGGTTTCCGGGGCTGGATTGATCAGCGGGTGAAAGAGATTAATGTGTATGCGCACACAGAAGATGTGCCGGATGAAGGGGACGGTCACGGCCACGGAATTCGCGAGAACAGCAGCGCGATCCTTGCGGAGCTATATAACAATGCCTCTCTCAAACAGCATATGCGAGCGCGTATTGAGGAAAACAGCAGAGATTTTCAGGCTTATCTGCAGTTGGGAATTGTTTTGTTCAAGGAAGAATCATTTGCCGAGGCAAAGCAATATCTGGAAACAGCGCATGAAATGCTGCCAAGCTACACCGGTTATCCGAGCCCGGCCCTGGTGCTGGCGCAAATTTATGAGCGTGAAGGCAACCGACAATCCCGTCTGCAATGGCTTGAAGTGCTGATGGAAAATCTCCAGCATGACTATGGGTCTGCCATGGTGTTGGCCCAAGCAGCTCTGGAGGATTCTGATTTTGAGCGGGCCGCCTATTTCCTGGATCGGGCGATTCAGGTCGACCCCTATCGCAGTGAGGTTCATGAACTGAAGGCGCGGTATGCTGAGACGGTCAATGACAGCGCTGCGGCGGTCACTGAATATGAAGTTTTGATGCAGCTCGAGATCAGCGATCCGGTTGAAGCCCGTACGAACCTGGCGCAAGCCTATCTCAACAACGGGCAGGCAAGTAAAGCCAAACAAAATTTGCTGTATGCCCTGGAACAGGCGCCCAGTTATGAGCGCGCACAACGTCTGTTGCTGCGTTCGATCGAGGGGGACGGCAGCAGGTGATAAAGGCGCCCCTTCTCGGTATGGTGAGTCTGATCGTTTCGCTGGAGCTTGGTGCTCAGGTGATGCCGCTATCCGGCAATAACGAGGATCTTTCGATTTATGGCACCGACGTTACCGAATTTACCTGGCTTCGGGGCCAATACACCAACCACGGCGGCGGGGCCGGGGGCTATGGCTGGCGGCGGCGCGGTGGTTGGTGGGATACTGACTACCCGGATTCCGATGAGAACTTCCTGCGCGGCGTGCAGCGCTATACCAACGTCGATACCAATCCCCGTAATCGAACCTTTATCCAGCTGACCGATCCGCGTCTGTTCGAACACATTTTTTTGTACATGAACTGGAAACGCGTGCCCATAGGCTCATCCTTCAGCGGCCCGAATTTTTCTGAGGAAGAAATAGAGGCTTTGCGCGAATTTATGTTCCGCGGCGGTTTTGTGATGGTGGACGATTTCTGGGGAGAGCCGCACCTTGACGACATGTTCATGGAAATGGGCAAGATTTTTCCTGACCGCGAAATCATCAAGCTGGATACCAGCCATGAAATCTTCCATACCTTCTTTGACATAGATGAAGTCGCTCAGGTGCCGGGCAGGATGGTGACCTGGGATTTCGGTGGTTTCATGAATCTGGATGATCCAAGCTATCCACCTGAGGTTTATGCTGTGCTGGATGATGACGGCAGGGTCATGATGGTTGCGAATTACAACACCGATCTTGGGGATGGTTGGGAACACACTTTCTACGAGGGCTATCCCACCCAGTTCACCAATGAAGCTTATAAGATTGGCATTAACTTTTTAATCTACGCATTCAGCCACTAAGTGGCAGAGACAAAGGACAACACCATGGCGGAACAAGAACAAGCGCTGGAGATCGACAATCAGGATGATATAGCCCTGGTCAAACGCATGCAGGATGGTCGCGACCAGATTGTCGCTGAGATTAAAAAAGTCATTGTGGGCCAGGATGACATCATTGATGAGTTACTTATTGCCCTGTTTGGTGGTGGCCATGTGCTGGTCACAGGAGTGCCGGGTCTTGCCAAAACACTGTTGATTAAAACGGTCGCTGACATTTTGCAGGTCGACTTCAGCCGTATCCAGTTTACCCCTGATCTCATGCCAGCTGATGTCGTGGGTTCAGAGCTTGTGGAAGAATCGGATGGTGGTCGACAACTCAAGTTCGTGAAAGGGCCGATATTCACCAATATTCTGCTGGCTGATGAAATCAACAGAACGCCGCCCAAGACGCAGTCGGCACTGCTTGAAGCCATGGAGGAGCGTCAGGTGACCGCGGCCGGAGTCACGCACCCCATGTCGAAGCCGTTTTTTGTGCTTGCGACCCAGAATCCTATTGAACTTGAAGGCACCTACCCGTTGCCTGAGGCACAACTTGACCGGTTCATGTTCAAAATCGAGCTGGGTTATTTGTCCGAGGATGATGAAGTGACTGTCGTAAGCCAAACGACCCAACATCACGATCGCGCACTCTCCCATCCCCTCAGCGGTGAGGATATCCTGGATTTTCAGCGAATTGCCCGTCAGGTGCCTGCTGCTGAAGCAGTCATTAAGTACGCGGTCCGTCTGGTGCACGCATCGCGGCCACAAAGCGAATCTGCGCCGGAGTTTGTCAAGGACTGGGTTAGCTGGGGGGCAGGCATTCGAGCCTCGCAGAACCTGATTCTGGCGGGAAAGGTCAGGGCACTCTTGCTGGGCCGTTACAATGTTTCGTTCAGCGATGTGAGAGCCCTGGCGCCTTCTGTTTTCAGGCATCGTATCTTGCTGAATTTCCACGCCGAGGCAGAGCGGATTACGACAGATGAGGTCATCAGGCGACTGCTGGAGGCAGTTCCTGAACCCAGTTCGGAAATCTGATTCGATTCGCAGACATTAACTCAGCGGAAAAATCATGGCAGAGTCAATCAACTTTCTTGATCCCAATGTGCTGTCGGGGCTCGACAATCTCGAATTACGCGCCCGGGTCGTCGTTGAGGGTTTTTTGTCCGGGTTGCACAAGAGCCCGAATCGGGGATTCAGCGTCGAATTCAACGATTACCGCCATTATCAGCGTGGCGACGATCTGCGTCACGTAGACTGGAAGCTCTATGCCAGGAGTGACAAGTTTTATATTAAACAATACGAGGACGAAACCAATGTTCGCTGTGTGATTCTGCTCGACACCAGCGCATCAATGGCCTACAGCTCCGGTGGGATGAGCAAGCTGAGCTATGGCGTAACCCTGGCATCTGCTTTGTCCTATTTCATTATGAAACAGCGAGATGCCGTTGGTCTGATCACGTTTGATGACCAGGTCAGAGAATACATTCCTGCGAAAACCAGACAACCGCATCTGCTCCGGATTCTGAGGACACTCTCGCAGGTGGAGTCAGGCAAGAAAACCGATACGGTCAAACCCCTTACCGATCTGGCGGCCTCGCTCCATAAGAAGAGTATTGTGATACTGATTACAGACATGCTGGATGATGAGGAGAGGGTGATCAACACCCTGCAAAACCTTCGGGGAATGGGAAACGACATCATTACTTTTCAGGTGATGGACGATGCGGAGCTGAATTTTCCATTCAATGAAGCCTCCGAATTTATTGATATGGAAGACGATGAGTCTTACACCACTTCGCCCGCCGCGATCCGGCAGGCGTATCTGGAAAATCTGAATGAATTTCTTGCCTACTGCCGTAAGAAGTGTCAGAGCAGTGGTGTGGATTACTGTCTGCTGAATACCGCAGAACCCCTAGACGAGGCTCTGTCTTCTTACATGTCAAAACGCGCGAAAAGCTTCTAGGGTCAGTAGCAGAGCATGGTATTTCTTACTCCACTTTTTTTGATTGGCTTGCTGGCGGCCCTGATTCCTGTCGCGATACATCTTATCCGTCGGGAAAAACCGCCCAAAGTCATGTTCAGCACCATCCGGTTCTTGAAAAAAACCTCAAAAAAACTGGTGCTGTTCCAACATCTCCAGCAGATAGCGCTGCTTCTGTTGCGCGCCGCAGTGATCGTCTTGCTGGTGCTCGCGTTTGCCCGGCCTCTGTTCAATCAGTCTGTGGCGCGCTTGCTTGATGCAGATCCTCAGTCGGCAGTGATCTTACTGGATCTGTCGATGAGTATGCGCTGGCAGGACAATTTTGATCAGGCGAAAGCCGAGGCTCTGGCGGTTGTGGATCGGTTGTCAGGGGGTGATGAGCTTGGCCTGATCGCTTTTTCGGGCGCAGCGGAAGTGGTTCGTGAGCTCGACACAGAGGATGGCCAGCTCAGAGAGCTGATCGAAAGCTTTGACGAGCCCGGGTTTGGCAGCACTCGCTATTATCCGAATCTGCGTCTGGCAGATCAGATGCTGGAGGATTCGCGCTATGAGAATCGCGCAATTTATCTGATTTCTGATTTTCAAGAAGTCGGGCTGCAAGGTGCCGATGAGTCGTGGAAACTGGCTCCCGGAGTGGCTCTGTATCTGATTGATGTCGGTTCCGCTGACAGTGAAAATCTGGTGTTGACCGATGTGAGATCTCCTGAACAGCTGCTTGAGGATTCTGCTCAGCAGCAAATATTGGCTAGAGTCCGCTCCACTGGGACACAGTATCTTGGCAGCGGAGAGGTCAGCCTGAGCCTGAACGGGCAAATGGTCGACCGCAGACCGGTCGACCTTACTGACCGGTCTGAGCAGGTGGTGACCTTTGCCGTAGATTTTGAGGCAGAGGGAGACTACGTCGGTGAAATCAGGATCGCGGGTGACGATTTCGCAGATGACAATGCCTACTATTTCACTGTTGATGTTCTGCCCAAGATCAATGTTTTGCTGGTCAACGGCGAGGCTTCGGATAACTGGTTTGACGATGAGGGTCATTGGTTTGGTCTGGCGGTAAGCAGTACTGACTCCTCTCCGTTCTCCCTCCAGACAATTGATCCTGCTGAGCTCAGCGCGGCAGCGATGCGCCAAAGCGATGTGGTGGCGCTGCTGAACGTCGGTGAACTCACGAGTTCTCAGGCTGCGGCATTGGGTGAATATGTCGTCAACGGGGGCAGCCTGCTGATTGCGCCCGGTGACAGGGTCGATGAAAGGGCATTCAATCAGCAGTTGGGAGAAATCAGCCCGGCCAGGCTGGAGCAAGTAGGCTTGCTGGGTCGTGATGACTACCTCGTTATTGCGGACTATGATCGCCGCCATCCCATTCTGCGCCCTCTGGGTAGCGACTGGTCAGCACGCTTTCAGGGTCACTGGCGCCTAACGCCCTCTGAGGATGCCAAAGTGCTGATGCAGTTCGATAATACGGAAGCGGCGCTGGTAGAGAATGATGTCGGTGAAGGTAAGGTCTTGCTGTTTGCCTCGAGCCTTGATCTTGAGTGGAATAATCTCGCGCTGCAGGGGCTGTTTTTGCCATTTGTGCACGAAACGCTTCGACACCTGGTTCGCTCAGAGGCGGGCCAGAGCGCTTACGAGATCGGCGACAGCATCAATCTGGCGCAGTTTGTGTCGGATGCTGATGTTGCGGTGCAGGATGCGAACGGGCGCTCCGTCAGTTTGGAAGCCAACAACTTGCAGCGTGCGACATCGCCGGGCCTTTTTACCGCAACGTCGGGTGCCGTCTCAAGGCGGTATGCGGTCAACATTCTGCCAGAGGAAAGCAACTTCACTCGGGTGGCGACATCGACCCTCTATGATGCGGTTGTGAATCCTGATACCAGTCCATTGCAGTCCAGAGAAGCGCAGACCGCCCAGTTGATTGAGGAATTAGAGAATCCGCAGCGATTGTGGTGGTGGATTCTGACGCTGGTGATGGTGCTGCTCCTGGTAGAGGTGCTGGTTGCGAACCGGACCTACCGCTGATTCCCCAAAACCCTGCTCTCTCCACTCAACTCGCCATAGCCTCCTGTTTTTACCGGGCAGGCGGCACAGATGCCTTTTGCTGGGTCAGTAGCTCGATATGCCAGCCGGAGCGAGCTGCTCAATATGACAATTATGTTACCCGAATGACATATATAGATAAATTTAAGTTATTGAATTTATTGATGTTATTTTTTTAAATTGTCACGTAAATGTCACATTAATGAAACTATTTTAAAAAATTCGTTGTAAAATAGTGGGTTATGGACGATAGTGTATGTAACAAAGGCACATCGCTATGACTCTGACATTCGATCGCAACACCCTTGGGAATCGCACCCTGGCGCCAGTCTTAACGGCGTTTGTGCTCAGCGGGCTGCTGGGGATTGTCACTGAAGACAGCGAAGCTGCAGAGTCAGCAAACCCCGCTCAAACTGAATACGGCTCGCCAGTCAGCCTCTCTCAGGAAGCACTCCCGGTCCTGGAGACCCCTTTTACGCCGTACCTCGACACTGACACGCAGGCCATCATGATCCGCGCTGTGAGATTTCAGGAGGAGGGTGATCATGATTCTGCTTCCGAGCTGTTCGCACAGGCCTGGCAGATTGCCAGGGTTTCAAACGGCCTCTACCACCAATCGCTCATACCGATCGTGGAGCGCATGATCACCAGCGAAGTCGCGCTGGAAAACTGGCAGGCAGTCGACAACAAATATGGCCTGCTGGAGCACTTGTATCGGCGACTCTATGACACAGACGACGAAAGGCTGGAATCCGGTCTGCAAAAAGTCTCGTCCTGGCATGTCAATGCGTTCAACTCGAATATAGACGGTAAGCGAAAGGAGCATCTTCAGCAGGCGCGTAGAATTTTCCTGGCGCGGCTGGAGGTCGCAGAACATACTCTGCCGGAAACGGATCCGAAATTTGCCTTTCTTCGGGAATCAATTCAGCTGACCGAGACCTATCTCTACCTGATGTCAGAACGTTATATCGAACATGCCCGCCATAATCAGCGGGCTGCAGAATATGGTCTGGTTGCTTCTGTTGATTAGACGGCCAAAGTTGCCGGGCGGGCAGTTTGCATTCTGGTCAGGAATCAGCGCTTTTACCTTCTTCTGATGGTCCGGGCTCCCCGATCTTGGGGATGATGCCCAGTCGCTTGGCCCGCCGCTCCCAGTTGCTTCTGGCAAGGGCCTGCATGTCAGTCTCGTTGTCTGATTCGTCGACTATCTCAAGACCTAGCAGTGTCTCTATGATGTCCTCCATCGTGACAATACCCTCCATGCCACCGAATTCATCGACCACCAGAGCCATGTGCTCTTTTTTGATAAGAAAAGTATCCAGCAGATCCGGTATCGGGACCGTCCGATGGACAACAACGATGTCGCGGCGCAGTGCTTTGAGCAGCGTGTGATCCTGCGTTTCGGCCAGATTCAACAGTATGTCATCACGTAGTACGTAGCCGGTGATGTTGTCGTTTTTATCCCGGTAGACCGGGATGCGCGAATGGGGAAGGTTCGCGTTAACGTTCTGAAATTCTCGCACCGTAATGTCTTCGCTGGCGGTGTTGACTACGATTCGGGGCGTCATGACATCCTTGACCAGGACCTTGGAGAAGCGAAGCAAGTTGTGAATGATTGTCTGCTCGCTTTCCTCAAGCACGCCGCTCTCCGTTCCCAGTTTTGCCATTGCCAGAAAGTCGGTACGGCTGAGTACCGGCTTATCCTTATCTTTTTTCAAATGTCGGGTAATGTACTGGCTTATCCAGACCAGCGGCGCCAGCACAAATAGCATTACTTTCAGCGATGCGATGGTGAATGGGGTCAGAGCTTCCCAATTATTGGCGCCTATGGTTTTTGGAATGACCTCCGAAAAGATCAGTATCGCCAGAGTCATCAGTCCTGCTATCAGGGCTTCTAGGCTGATAACGGGAACACCGGCGACTTCGAGCATGGATTCACCGAAGATGAGCGCGGCCTGTGAGCCTACGCCAATCGCGCCCACGGTATGTGCAATCGTGTTGAGGGTGAGAATGGCTGCCAGCGGGCGATCAATGTCGTCCTTGAAGCGCACCAGATCAGCGGCGATATGAGAGCCTTTCTGTTCCTGGATGCCGACATAGGCCGGAGTGATGCTCAGCAGTACGGCTTCCAGAATAGAGCAAAGGAAAGAGAAGAGAATGCTGGCGAAAAAGAAGCCGACTAAAAGGCCCATGGGTCTGTTTTCTTAGCGACAGTTTCGAAGATTCTGGCATGAATACCACCCGCGCGCTACCTGGTGTGGCAGCGCGCGATGTTCTTCAGCTCAGACGCTGCGGTGATGCTCAGGAAGCGAGCTGTGCGCGCGGCGGGGAAGACGCTGTGGGCTGGCGCTTGATCAGATCACGCAGCCTTTGCGGGAGCGCCAGCATTGCCGGGGTCACAATCAGGGTCAGCACGGTCGCAAACGACAGCCCGAATACGATGGCAGATGCCAGACTCACCCACTGTGAGGTAATGGGGCCTCCCACCTCGATTTCCGCCCCGATCAGATCTACCGACACGCCCATGGCGAGCGGTAGCAGGCCGAAGCCGGTTGTGAATGTGGTGAGAAATACCGGACGCAATCGCTGTATACCCGTTTGTACGATGATTTTCCGCAGGGCCCAGTCCGGGTGTTCCTGCCGCAGGACATTGAAGGTATCAATGAGCACGATATTGTTGTTCACAATAATGCCGGCCAGAGCCACAATGCCGATACCGGTCAGGATGACCGAAAACGTCTGGCCCGTGGTCAACAGGCCAAGCAGAACACCGGCGGTTGAGAGCAGTACGGACGACAGGATCAGCAGAGCCTGGTAGTAACTGTTGAACTGCGTGACCAGAAGAATTGCCATCAGGGCCATGGCCAGCGAGAAGGCTTGCACCAGAAACGCGGCCGACTGCTCCTGCTCTTCGTTAGCACCCCTGAACTCATAAAAAACACCACTGGTCGGCGGATTGTCAGCCAGCCATGCAGAGATCTCCTGCAGCTTGTTGTCGGCGACAACGCCCGGCGCCGGGTTTGCCCGAACATAGACAACCCGGGCCCCGTCGACGCGCTGAATTGAGCTGACTTTAGGCTTGGCTTCCCGTGAGACAAAACTGCTGATCGGCACCGGTCCGTTAATCGTGCTGATGCGAATCGATTCCATCTGGTCAAGCCCCCGGTACTCAGAGGGATAGCGCACCCGGATGTCGACCTCTTCTTCGCTGTCATCCGGACGATAGTCTCCCATGAAGATACCATTGGTCATTAACTGGATGGCTGTGCCGATTTCAGCCATGTTGGCTCCCAGCATGGCGGCCTGAGCCCGGTCTACGATGAATTCCCATTCGATGCCGGGAATAGGTGCCGTGTCATCAATGTCGATCAGCTGGTCGCCCAGCTCCGTTTCCATAAAAGTCCGGATTCGAGTGGCTTCAGCAAACAGCAGATCAAGATCATCGCCTGACAGTTCAATTTGAATTTCTTTCCCAACGGGTGGGCCGTTCTCAACGGTAACCACTTCCGCTCTGACGCCCGGCATGTTGGAGATGGCTTCGCGATAGCGATTCTCCACTTCAAAGCCGTCGATTTCCGGGCGAACCCGCCGGTCAGTCATCTCCACAAAAATACTGCCGATCAGATCAGGCGCAGTTTGCTGATCGCCACCCATTTGTGCGCCGGCGCCGGACTGCGTCACTATCCCTTTGATGTGTCCCACGCGGCGAATGCGGCTCTCCACATCAAGCATAAGGTCACGTACCTCAGCCGGCGAAAAATTGCCGCGGGCAAAGACCTGTATCTGGGTCTGACTTGGTTCGACGCCGGTGAAGAATTCAACGCCCTTGCCGTAGCGACCGTAGGCAGTGACGATGGTGATCAGCATGAGAATGCTGAGGACAAACACGGCAACCGGCATGCGTACGGCCAGATCCAGTATCCGCGCGTAGACAGCAGTGATGCCGCCGATGTTTTCTGTTCTGCCGGACTCCAGGCCGCTCAGCGCGCCGGCATCGTTTTCACTGACAGCACCGGAGCGGCCCATCAGGGCCCCGATGGTCGGCGCGAAGAGCAGGGCATAGAACAGCGAGCCAATCAGCACCGCAAAGACTGTGATCGGCAGGTAACTCATGAACTGCCCAGCCACACCGGGCCAGAACATTATTGGGAGGAATGCGGCCAGGGTGGTGGCCGTCGACGCCAGTATAGGCCAGAACATGCGATTCACGGCCAGACGATAGGCCGCGAGGCTGTCCTTGCCTTCAGCCATTTTGCGGTCGGCATATTCCACCATCACAATCGCGCCATCGATGAGCATGCCAAGGCCAAGTAACAGCCCGAAAATCACCATGAAGTTGTAGGTGAATCCAAGCAGGCTGATGATGATGAAAGCGAAGAAGAAGGAAAAAGGAACAGCCAGCGTCACCAGAAGGCCTGAACGAATTCCCACGGAAGCAATGACGACGATCAGCACCAGCACCATGGCGGTCGCCATGTTGCCCTGCAGGCCCATGTTCTGTTCGATAACCAGAGGCGCGGTGTTGTTGATGTATGACACCGAAACAGCAGGGGGAAGGGATGGCCGAATGTCGGTGACTACCTGATCGACTGCGGTCATGGCTTCAACCAGATTGGCGCCGTTTCGCTTCATCACATTGAGCGATATCGACGAGGCGCCGTTGGCGTAGGCATATCGGGTGGCGTCCTTGAAAGTCCGTCTGACATCGGCAATGTCGGATACGGTCAGCACACCATCGGTGCTGGAGGCGAGTGGCAGATTAAACAGATCATTTGCGTTTTCGATAAGGCCGGGCACCTTGACGGAAAAACTCCCCTGTCCGGTATCAACCTGGCCAGCCGGAATCAGGCGGTTGTTACTGGTAACCGTCTGAATGATGGCGGAGTTCGGGATGCCATAAGTTTCCAGTTTGGCCGGGTCAATCACTGCTTCCAGCAGCTCTTCGCGGTTACCGACCATCGTCGCCTCGAGGATTTGCGGGAGAATTTCGATCTCTCTCTGCAGTTCTTCAGCAATGCGCAGCAGTGTTCTTTCCGGAACGCCTTCGCCGCCAATGGCGACCTGGACAATCGGCAACTCCGCCGCAGAGACTTCCGTGATCAGAGGTTCTTCAGTGTTTTGCGGAAATCTCGCCTTGGCTCGGTTGATGGCTTCGCGCACGTCGGCCAGAGCGGTAGAAGACTCGAAGTCGATGTCAAACTCGGTGATCACGGTCGCCGCGTTTTCACTGGAAAAGGAGCTGATCTGGGTGATCCCGTCCAGTGTTTTCAGTTCAAGCTCAGCCGGCTTGGACAGCAACCGCTCGGCATCTTCCGGAGAAATGCCTTCGTGGATGATCGTGGTCACGATAATCGGCACATCAACATCCGGATTCAGTTCAACGGGAATCGACAGATAAGAGGCAAAGCCTGTCAGCATAACCGCGACAAAAACCGAGAGGGTTGTCCTGGATCGCGAAACCGCAGTATCAAGGTAATTCATAGACTTGTCCGGGTGGGGCTTTGTTAAAGATCCCAATCAAAATTGGCGGCCACGGTTTGGCCGGGAAAGACGATTTCCTGACCGACCGTGACCAGTGTGATGTCACCCTGAAGTCCGGTAACCCAGATTCCGGGATTGAGCTGATTTGTGTCGTCACCCACAATGGAGACGTTGTAAAAAGCGACCGTGTCGCCGCGTTCGACAACTTTGACGCCGATATTGCCATTGTCGTCTAGAGTCAGAGCGGAGGAAGGGATTCGGTGGGCCATCACTTCGTCGGCTTTCACCAGTATTTCGGTGGTGATCCCTTCGCGAATCTTTTCGCCGGGACTGTCCACTTCAATTTCGATGCGATAGCTGCGGGACACCGGATCAGCCGAGGCGGCGAGAAACGTCACGGTGCCCGTCACTTGCTGGCCACCGAGCAGGCGTCCGCTAACCTCTGCTCCCGTTCTGATACGGTTGACTTCCTGTTCCGGAATCAGGCCGACCAGCAGCATCGGGCTGTCATCCAGTACTGAGGCGCAGACCGAGCCGACATTCAGAAGATCTCCGACCTCGACGCTGCGTTGCTCGACCACGCCGTCAAAAGGGGCAACGATCTGGGTGCGATCGACCGCAAGCTGTGCTCGCGTGACGGCAGCTTCGGCAGACTCTAGCGCGGCCTTCAGCTGCGCGACAACAACATCGGACTGCAAATCGCGGGCCTGAAGGTCTACCGCTGCATCATATTCGAATTGCGCGCGTTCACGCTGCGCCAGGGCCTCACTGAGATTCGCCGACCGGTCATCAATTGCCAGTTCGCAGAGCACATCGCCGGCACTGACCCGTGCTCCCCGGGGGACCGGCTCGCTCACCAGTCGTCCCGGCAGCTCGGCTCTCACCTGAACATGACGAAACGCCTGGGTGCGGCCTCGAACCATAATCTGTTCGACGTAAAGCTCTGGGCTGATGCGCTCAGCCCGGATGGAAATCACATCCGGATTTTCACTGGCAGGCGCTCCTGTCGCGACCACCTGAACTTCGCGCTCTGCGGTTTTGGGGTTATCTGCTGAACCGGGACCTGATCGTGGAACCATCATCCACGCCGTGATGGCGACAAGTATCGCGAGAGAGATCAGATGCTGCTTTTTCACTAAGGCCTCCGGCCAGATTTGACATCAATGGTGTGCCCGCAATCTCAGGCGAAAATGAGACCTTTGAGCGCTACCTACGCTACGGTCGCGGCTGCCCCTCAGTTCATTTCCTGTGGGCCTTTGCCGGGGTCAGCAGGGTCGCTGCATCATAGCGGTTTCGAACGCAAGGTAAAGGCCGCGATGATAAGGCAGACCACCGGGCAAAAGTGTTACGCATTGTAACGATTTTTCCCGCTCATTCAACCTCTGCCGCGCACGGAGTATGCTCTCACCGGCACAAATGCTGCGTCATCCGGATGGCGTTCCTGCGGGAATCCGCCCGGATTTGTGCTAGTTTTCACACGGCTGAAACAGAACAGACTTTCAGACACAGATAAAGGTACGGACACAGGAACTGACACATGAAAGATTTAACGAATCGCGTTGCCATAGTCACTGGCTCCAGCAGCGGAGTCGGTGCGGCAACGGCACGCCTTCTCGCTGCGCAGGGTTGTCATGTGGTAATCAACTACAACAGCAACGCTGACGGTGCCGAGCAGGTTGCCGCAGATTGTGAAGCGGCAGGAGCGGAAACCCTGGTTTTGCAAGCCAACGTGGCCAATGACGAAGACTGCGTCGCGATGGCGCAGGCCGCGCATGAGAAATGGGGCCGGGTTGACGCGCTGGTGAACAATGCGGGTACGACCAAATTTGTCGACCATGACAAGCTTGAGGGTCTCAGTGCTGAGGATTTCCAGCGTATCTACAGTGTCAATGTTGTGGGTGCTTATCAGATGACCCGGGCGGTGAGTCCCTTCATGCAGGGTCAGGAAGAAGGAGGCGCGGTGGTCAACGTCGCCTCGACTGCGGGAATCACCGGTATCGGCAGCTGCGTGGCCTACGCGGCATCAAAAGGTGCCATGGTTACCATGACACTGTCACTGGCAAGAGCCTTGGGACCAAAACTCAGAATCAATGCGGTGTGCCCGGGGTTTATCGAGGGAGACTGGCTGAAAGAGGGCTACGGGGATGACCGCTATGCCAAACTCATGGCGTTCAACCGGGATAACGCGCCGTTGGGCGTAACCGCCACGCCAGAGACTGTGGCAGATGCTATTCTGCATTTCATCTCCGGACCACAGGTGGTCACCGGAGAGACGCTCATCGTTGATGGTGGCAGACATCTGACTATGGCGCCGCTGTCGCGGCGATAAGAACTGCCGTGCTTTCTACCGTCTGAACGGCGGCTCATCGGGAGAATAAGGCTTTGCAAAATTTTATACAGAAGGTGCTGCCTCGCGGTTTTCTGATAGTTAACGGCTTGATTTATGGCGTGCTTGCCGCGCTGTTTGTTGTTACGCCCCGTGTATGGTTTGCCAATCTCGGGATTGAGCTGATTGATGAGATGGGCTACACCGAACTGCAAACCATGTATGTCGGCATGATGGGGTCGCTGGCAGTTTTTTCTCTGATGGCAGTGAGTTTCCGCGGCATGCTGGAGCCGGCGCTGGTCTTATTCCTGTTGAGCTATGCAGCGCTGGCTGCGGTCAGGTCCTGGGGGATTTTTATTGAAGGTCTCTTTGATGATTTTACCCTGCGTCTGCTCTATGCCGAGTTGCTGAGCGCTGCGTTGGCGCTTGTCTCGTTGCTGGGTCATCGCCGGGGCAATCCGGGATCCCATTGAGTTCTCGTCCGGGAAATGCAGCTGCCTGAGAACAGGTTTAGGCGCCGCGCCGGAGGTCGGCGACCGGCCTGTCATCCGCTGACATTGTGTAGGCTCTTTGGATTGAGATACTCTCTGTCTGACACTGAACTGTGCGGTCATTCGAGCAACAGCTGCCCCGGCGCAGCAAAACTTGTTGGTGAGCAACCGGGCGGTAGGTGGTCGTATCGACAGCAACAGGATGGGCGGGCGTCGGGTCACTTGGCTCAGATGTCTCTTGCCCGGACAACATTACGGGGCACCACAATCTTATGAGCGTTGAAAATATCTACGAGCAGAACCTGGGTATGAACCAGGCGAATTTCGCTCCTCTGACCCCTCTCAGTTTCCTTGAGCGCAGTGCCAGCGTTTATCCGGAACGGCCTTCGGTCATTCACGGAAACACCACCTATACCTGGGCCGAAACCTATGCCAGGTCCTGTCGCCTTGCCTCGGCATTGAGCAAGATGGGCATCGGTGAGGGTGACACAGTGTCATTCATGGGAGCCAACACGCCGGAAACCTTCGAAGCGCATTTTGGGGTTCCGATGACCGGGGCAGTGCTCAATGCTCTAAATGTCCGGCTTGATGCCAAAGCCATCGCATTCATTTTGCAGCACGCGGAGACCAAGGTCCTGTTCACGGATCGTGAGTACAGCCATACGATTAAGGCAGCTCTCGAGCTGTTGTCTGACAGGCCGGTGGTGATTGACATTGACGACCCTTACTTTTCCGGTGGCGAATTGCTCGGCGACATGACCTATGATGACGTATTGGCAACGGGAGATCCTGAGTACCGCTGCTTCAAGGTCAAAGACGAGTGGCAAGCGATTTCACTCAATTACACCTCGGGAACTACCGGTGATCCCAAAGGGGTGGTCTATCATCACCGGGGTGCTTACCTGAACGCGATTTCCATGGCACTGTGCTGGGATATGAGTGGACACCCTGTCTACCTCTGGACGTTGCCGATGTTTCACTGCAACGGCTGGTGTTTCCCCTGGACGCTCGCTGCCGTTACCGGCACCAGCGTCTGTTTGCGACACGTTCGGGACGAAGCTATTTTCAATGCGATTAAGGCCCACCAAGTCACACACTTCTGCGGAGCACCGGTGGTGCTCAACACCCTGGTCAATGCCAGAGACGAGCTTAAGCAGGGCATCAGCCAGACAGTGAGTGCGATGACGGCTGGAGCGGCGCCGCCTGCTGCGGTGATCGCCGGTATGGAAAACATGGGCTTCAGTGTTTGCCATGTCTACGGACTGACCGAGACCTATGGCCCGTGTGTTGTCTGCTCGCCACATGAGGAGTGGCAGGAACTGAGTGTTGATGATCGGGCCGAGCTGCTGGCGCGTCAGGGCGTCCGGGCCCCGCTGCAGGATGAGATGATGGTTGCCGATCCCGAAACCCTGAAGCCTGTGCCAAAGGACGGGCAAACCATGGGTGAAATTTTCATGCGTGGAAATTTGGTCATGAAAGGATATCTGAAAAATCCGACCACAACCGAAGCCTCTTTTGCCGGAGGCTGGTTCCATTCCGGCGATCTGGCAGTCTGGCATCCGGATGGTTACGCCCAGATCAAGGATCGCTCCAAGGATATTATTATTTCCGGTGGCGAAAATATTTCTTCCCTGGAAGTCGAATCGATATTGTTTAAACACCCTAAAATTCTGGAAGCGGCAGTCGTGGCCAGCACCAACGAGAAATGGGGCGAGGTGCCTTGCGCTTTTGTTGCTTTGAAAGAAGGCGAAGAGCTTACAGTAGAGGAACTCATCAGCTATTGTCGGGAAGAAATGGCCGGATTCAAGATTCCGAAGAAAGTTGTTTTTGGACCGATCGACAAAACATCGACCGGCAAGGTGCAGAAGTATCTGCTTCGTGAGCGTGCTGAGGCCGTTGAACTGGTGGTCAACAAGTGAGCTGTCGGATGATTTGTATTACCTCATCAGGACGATAAATTTTGCTTCATCGATAACATAACCTAATGCAACAGAGGATTGATTATGAAAAGACATCTCGTGAGTTTGGCCTGTTTTCTGCTCGCCACTCTGGCTATTGAGGTTGGCGCTCAGGACGCGCCGGAGACAATCTCGGTAACCAGTTCGGCTTTTGATCATCATGGCATGGTGCCCGAAGCCAATTCGGCCTATGGCGATAACGTGTCTATCGATCTGAGCTGGGCAGATCTGCCGGAAGGTACGCAGCAGCTTGCGCTGATCTGTGATGACCCCATCGTAGTGGAGATCGGCATGATGGAGCAGCCTTTCGTGCACTGGGTGATGTACAACATTCCCGCTTCGGCCTCTGGTTTGCCCGCCGGGTTGCCGAGTGATGCAACGCTTGAGATGGACGGTCTGGAAGGCGCTGTTAATGGTCTGAATGGTCTCCGGCGCCCCGGCTATTTTGGTCCGCGCCCACCCGCCAACGGTCAGCTCCATGCTTATCATTTCCGCGTGTATGCACTGGATGACGCTTTAAATCTTGAGCCTGGGCTCGGTAAGGCTGAATTGCTTGATGCGATGGAGGGCCACGTGCTGGCTACGGGCATGCTGATGGGCCACTACGAACGCAAGGAATAGTTGAAAGTCTTGTTTAAAAAGCCGGCCCCCAAAAAAGGGCCGGCTTTTTTAATGCTGCCATTTGCTGCGCAGCCTGAGAGAGCTCAGAAGTGCTCAATCAGTTCGCCGACCTCGGCTGCCGGGTCAATGTGCAGCTCTACTTCCCGGTAAAGATGAATGCGCCCCTTGACTGAAGATTTTTCATCGATGACCAGCTTCAGGGGACGACTGTTCCCGGAAAAGAGTTTATTCCACCAGCCTCGCTGATCGGCAATGATGATATCTCCCTCGACTGTGGCGCCCTGCAGCAGGGTAACGTCACCGTTTGCCGTTTCCAGATCTCCTCCGATCCGAGAGTTCTCGAGAAGGATTTCTCCGTTGATGGTTTCAATGTTGCGCTCGATTTCAGAGCCGGCGTTCACAGCGATATTTCCGTTAACGGTTGAGACAGCGCCGTTGACGATAACTTCTTCGCCGATTCCGATGCCGCCGTTTACCGTTTCGGCGCTGTCCACTCGGGCGCGGGCGCCGAGTTCAATTGAGCCATTTACGGTATGTACTTCACCGGCAATAGCCGCCGCGGACAGTCTGATGCCACCATTAACAGTGGAGACGTCTCCGACAGTCAACCCGGCTGCTATAGAGATGCTCCGGTTGACCCGACTGATATCCTCTTCAGTCGCGTCGGCCGATGCAGTGAAAACGTAACAACCCAGCCCGATCAGCAGAGCAACCGGAGTGATCAATCGAGAAGGGGACTGTAATCTTGTCATTTTGGTTTACCTCTAGTGTCCTGTCCTGCTGGTTGTGCAACTACCTTGCCAGTTATTAAAAAACTATAAGGAACAATGGGTTACAGTTCTTGCCTTCTCAGCAGTGGATCAGAATAGCGAATTTGGCTAACAGCGATAGTGTGTTTCGCCAGCAGTTGGCATAACTTGAGCCGAACTGCCGTCCGGTTTGTGCGTGCTTTACAGCGCAAATCTGATGGGATAGCTTGCTCGCCGTGTCAATCGGTTGCGTGTAGACCGCAGATGCTGCCAGCCACCCCGACACAGCTTGCGTATCAAACTCAGAAGGATTCCTGCTATGAGACAGACACAGTGGACACTGACCCGATTCACCCTATTTATTCTGGCGGCAGTGTTGATGTCGACGCTGAATGCGCAACCGAGGGTGATTGACACCCCGACGCATCGATTCGTGGAAGCACAGGACGGCGTCTGGCTCGGCACGGGCAGCGGGTCTGTGTACACCATGAGTAATGTGATGGTGCTGGTCGGGCAGAACGACACACTCGTGGTTGATTCCCATGTGACGCCGACGGCTGCGCGTTCTTTGCTTGATGCACTCCCGGCATTGACGGACAAACCGGTACGTTATCTGGTGAACAGCCATTACCATTTTGACCATGCGCATGGTAATCAGGCATTTCCTGCCGGTATCGAAATCATCGGTCATGAATTTACTCGGCAAAAGTTAAACGGCGAGGCGGGTAACGTATTAGAAGAAAATACCTTTCGCAGTTTTTCAGATCCGGTGGCTGAGACAGTGGCCGATCTGGCGCAGCAGGCAGCGGCAGAGTCTGACCCGGATCGCCGCGCTCGTCTGCAGGAGCGGCTCCGGGTGCAGCGTGAATACCTTGAAGCGATACCGGAGGTCCAACCGACGCCACCCAACATCACTCTTCAGGATAAAATGACGCTGTTTCAGGCCGTTGAGGGCGGGAGCAGGGAGATTCAGCTGCTGCACTTCGGGCGCGCGCACACTGGCGGCGACGTGGTGATTTTCCTGCCTGAGGAGAAAGTGGCTTTTACCGGAGACATGATGCTGCCCGGGCTGTCCTATATGGGAGACGGGCATGTAGATGAGTGGCCAGACAGCCTCGAAGGACTGAAGGGCCTTGATTTCGATTACTGGCTTCCCGGGCATGGCCCGGTCATGGAATCAAAAGAGCCAATCGACAATTTTCAGGCTTTCCTCAGAGATCTCTGGCTGAAGACGGGCCGCCTGTATCGGGAAGGGGTGAGCTGGGAGCAAGCAGCCGGGCAAATCGATATGACCAATCACAGCGCCAACTTCCCTCAGATCAGGGGGGCAGGAGTCGATCCGAGGGCGGTCAGGAGGATGTATCAGCTGCTGGATCAGCGTCGGTAAGCCTTGCAACAGGTGTCAGGCGTCAGTTTTTGCGCTCGTAAAGGGATGAACGGAGTCGAACTCACATGACGGTTAAACACGAACGACCTATTTTTCTGAAACCCGGTCACAACGCGGGTGACCTTGTTGAGTCGACTCGTTGGAAAATTCTGACTGAAGAGCGCGGACTGGTAGAGGTCGAGGCGCATCTGCCGGAGCATCTGCTGAATCCACGCAATCAGCTGTTCGGCGGATTTACCGGCACGTACGTGGATATGATCTCCATTTACACCTGCCGAACGCTGTTTGATGACGAGAATGCGTTCAAGTGGTCTGCAACCGTTAATATGCGCATCGACTATTTCGCGCCGGTTTTGGGCCCGACATTCAGACTGCGCGGTGAGCTTATCAATGACGGTCGCACGACCTGTCTGGTGGCGACGCATTTTCTGGATCTTGATGGCAATAAGCTGGTGTATGCGATTACGACCTTGCGAAAAAGCGGGTGATTGTCGCTGACCGCCAAAACCAATAACGGCCGCATTGGCGGCCGTTATTGATCGGGTCTAATTCACACTCACATGGAATAGCCTTTTTCATCATGATCACTGATGTCCAGACCCTGTTGTTCCTGCTCCTCATCAACACGCAGACCGCCTGTAAGCGCGGCCACGAGCTTGAGCAAGATAACCGTCAGAATGGCGGTGTATACGCCGGTGGCGACAATTCCGGTAACCTGTACTCCGACTTGTGAGCCGATGGTAGCTCCCTCTGCCAGGCCGTTGCCGGAAAAGATGCCGAGGTCTGCTGACACCAGAATCCCCGCCAGAAAAGTGCCGACGATCCCGCCTACGCCGTGTACCGGAAAGACATCCAGCGAATCATCGATCTTTAAACCCTGTTTGAGATACGACGTGGCGTAATAGCAGATAACGCCACCGCTGAGACCGACCAGTAATGCACCTGCTGGGCCGACGCTGCCGGAAGCAGGAGTAATGGTGGCCAGTCCGGCAACCATGCCTGTGATCGCTCCCAGTCCACTGGGTTTCCCATACTTCAGCCATTCAATGACGATCCAGGTCAGTGCGCCGACCGAGGCGGAGATATGAGTCACAAACAGTGCCATGCCTGCCGCACCGTCTGCTGCAAGTGCGGAGCCGGCATTAAAGCCGAACCAGCCAACCCACAGCATGGCGGCGCCGGTGAAACTCATTGTCAGGTTGTGGGGCAGGGTGGCTGCTGAGAGAAAGTCTTTTCTCGGGCCCAGTATTATGGCGGTCACCAGGGCTGCGACGCCGGCCGTGACGTGGACCACGGTGCCACCGGCAAAATCAATCAGGCCCATCTGGCCAAGCCAGCCTCCCCCCCAAACCCAGTTGGCCACAGGGAAGTAGACGACCAGAGTCCAGAGTGTGCAGAACAGCAGCATGGCAGAAAATTTGATGCGTTCAACGAAAGCGCCAACGATCAGCGCGGGTGTGATGATCGCGAAGGTCATTTGAAAGGCAGCGAAGACCGTTTCCGGAATGTCTCCGGACATTGAATTCAGATCGATGCCGGCAAACAGGGCACGGCTGAGGCCGCCCCAGTAGGCAGACTCTGATGGGCCGAAAGCGATGCTGTAGCCGACCAGAAGCCAGAGGATAGAGATCACCACGGCAATCGAAAAACACTGCATCAGGACGGACAGAACGTTTTTGGTTCGGACCAGGCCACCATAGAACAGCGACAGACCGGGAAGGGTCATGAACAGAACCAGCGCAGTGGAAGTCAGTATCCACGCGGTATTGGCGCCATTGAGATCGTCCTGAGCAAGTGCCAGTGAAGGAAGCAGCATGGCGGTCAGTGCAGCGAAAAAGCGGCAGACGGTTTTACGTGTTCGCATAATGAGTCTCATTCCTCAGAGGGCGTCATTGCCCGTCTCTCCTGTCCTGATTCGGATGACCTGCTCGAGATCAGCGACAAAAATTTTGCCGTCTCCAATTTTGCCCGTTCCCGCAGCCTTGCAGATAGCATCCACTACCTGTTCAACCAGATCGTTGGCAACGGCAATTTCGAGTTTGGCCTTGGGCAGGAAATCGATCACGTATTCTGCTCCGCGATAGAGTTCGGTATGCCCTTTTTGTCGACCAAAGCCTTTTACCTCGGTCAGCGTCATGCCACTGATACCCAGCGCTGAGAGTGCTTCACGCACATCGTCCGCTTTGAAGGGTTTGATAATTGCGGTGATCAGTTTCATTGGTTTCTCCTGAATATTACTGCTTAGAAGTCCAGCGACTGTGCTGTGTGCCCGTTTCTGGTGCAACAAACGAGTCGAATGAGCGACTATTGAGTCTCCGCCCTTGAATATCACTTCTACGCGAAACTTTATCATGCCCCAGAGCAAAGACCTACCGTACAAAGCTGAATTGCTGCCCTTAACTGTGGCACTTGGCGGCGACCTGCTGGCGGGATGCACTACCGCGGTGCGAGGAGGATTAACGAATCAAATAAGCCGTCAGTCGGGCAGATAGCCCAGTGGGCCGGACGCGGTGCTTCGCGCAAAGGCAGGGCGACAGGGGGCGGGACTTGATACCCCCTCTCAGCCTTGGGTGTCTCCCGAATGTCGCCGGTTCAGTCTGAAGTCGGTTACTCGTCGGGTCTGAGACGTTCGTCCTGTAGCAGATAATCCAGCGATTCCCGCTTACGGCTCCACTGAGAGGCGAGCAGCGAGCCGCTGATATTGTGCCACACGCTGAATAGCGCGCCGGGCAGGGCTGCTGTGGCTGAGAAAAATTCCAGAGCCAGTGCGACGCCCAGGCCAGAGTTCTGCATACCGACTTCGATCGCAATAGTGTGGCTTTGACGGGTATCAAAACCCATGAGTCGGCTCAGATAAAACCCTCCACACATGCCGCCCAGATTGTGTAGTACCACCGCCACCAGTGTCAGAGCGCCAACTTCCAGCAGGCTGTCACTGTTGAGCGCAACCACGATCGCAATGATGGTGAGAATGATCAGAATAGACAGTGCTGGTAACGCCGGAGTCAGCGGCCGGATAAGTTCGGGAAAGAAGTGGCTGAGCGTGATGCCTGCCAGTACCGGGATCAGGACAATCTGTATGATGCTGACAAGCATTCCGATGGTGTCGACGTTTATGGTGGTGGCAAGATAGAAGCCCGTCAGTAAAGGAGTCGCAACGACACCGACCAGGGTTGAACAAACCGTCATGCTGATCGACAAGGCCAGATCGGCACGGGCCAGGTAGCTGATCACATTAGAGGCGGTGCCGCCAGCGCAGCAGCCTACCAGCACCAGTCCGGCGGTAAGCTGATTGGAAAGCCCGAACATCTTCGCGAGTACGACAGCTAACAGCGGCATCAGTATGAATTGCAACAAAACCCCCACGAGAATGGGTCGTGGGTCCTCGAGGATGCGCTTAAAATCCGCCGCTTTCAGGGTGAGCCCCATGGTAAACATCACCCCGGCGAGCAGCGGAATAATCCACGAGGCCAGAGACGAGAAGGGTTCATTGAAAAAGAAGGCCACGCCGGAAAGCAGAATGGCCCACAGCGGAAACAAAGTAGTAAGACGGCTCATGTGTCTGAAATGATTAGTCAGTGTTCTGCATGATAGGAAGGCATCCAGCCCAGAAGCATAGCGGAAGTGCTTGCTGCAGGTAAATTTAGCTTGCGCCCAGAGGGCAGATCGCGCCGTCAGTGAGCCGATTTCCGGACTCCTTGCAGTGCTACTGTCAATGCGTCCCGCAATGGCCGGTCAGTCAACTACAGAAGATTCCCCTGAGCCTGACTTCTCCGGCTGATGAGGCTGGACGTTCACCAGAACACTTTTGAAACCCGGTGTTCTGCTGCGTGGGTCAGTGTCCTGAGAAATCAGCACGTTGGCTTCCGGGAAATAGGTCATCACCGAACCCTGCCTGATGTCGTATCGGGTGGCCCGGAGGGCAGGCATGATGCCGGTGTCATTGTGTACGTCGACCAGAGCGCCGTCTTCAAGGCCTAACCGGTCGAGATCGTCCGGATGCATAAAAAGAGCCCGTCGGTCAGACTGACGACGGTAGCTGTCTTCATCACTGTAGATAATGGTATTGAACTGCCCTTCACTTCTGACGCTGGTCAGGATGAATTCTGAGGGCCGCGTGCCTGCCACAAACCGTTTGTGCCAGCTGGTTGTCTTCGGCACACAAAAGTGTGCCTTGTGTGACGCAGTCCGGAAGCGCGGTGTTTCGAGGTGCCGACCCTTGATGTGGAACTCTGCCTTGCTGTTGTCGATGTGCTCCAGGTCTTCCAGACCGGGTATCACTTTTGCGATGACCTGACGGATGTTCCGATGTTTTCTGAATTCGGAAAACTTCAGAGTACTGGCTGATATCACCTGTTCAGCGAGGCCGGCTATCAAGTCCACTTCGGAGCGCAGGGCAGGCAGACGATCCAATCCGCCATCGCTCAGCCGAACGAAATTAAACATGCTTTCCTGTGTCGTGGCCTGCTTTTCCTCGTCCCTCACCCGTACAGGCAGGATCAGATTTTCGCCCTCAACGCCATTGAGGTGGGTCTCGTTAAGTGTGGAGTTCAGCATGACTTTGAACGGAATTCTATCCAGCGCCTGTGCCGAAAACCGCGAGTCTGGATTAGCAGAATAAAGGTTGCCACCGAGCAGCAGCGCAAAGTCAATTCGTCCGGCCGCTGCCGCCTGCACACAGGCCAGAGTATCCATCCCTTCCCCCGCAGGGAGCGCAATGTCGAGTTCCCGCTCAAGTGCCGTCATCACCTGGCTTTTGATTGCAGGGGTGAGGCCAACGGTACTGACCCCCTGCACGTTCGAATGGCCGCGCAGCGGAAGTAAGCCTTTGCCCGGACCCCCGACCATGCCCCTGAGCAGAGCAAGCGCAATAACCGCCTCAATATTCTCTGCACCGTTGTAGTGGTGGGTCAGACCCATACCCCATGCCATCACGGTGGCCTGAGACGCCTGATAGATCCTGCTGATTTCAACGATCGTTTCCTGATCAACGCCTGACTCTCTCACGATATCCTGCCACTGGGTCTGCACGACGAAGTCGCGGTAGGCCTCAAAGCCTTCGGTGTGCTGCTCAATGAACAGGGGGTCAGCGCCATTGTTGTCCAGCAGGCATTTGGCAACCCCGACAATGAAGGCAACATCGCCACCCACATGGGGCTGGACATAATGGGAGGCTACCTCGCCTCCGCCGGCGATCATGGAGCGGAAGTTAGCCGGAGAGGCAAAGCGGACGAGACCTGCTTCGCGAGCCGGATTGATGACAATGACCTTGCCCCCTCTCTGTCGGCATTCGAGCAGTACTTTGACAAAGCGTGGATGGTTGGAGGCAGGGTTAGCACCAAACACAAAAATGGTGTCGGCGGCGTGAAGGTCGGCATAGCGGATGGTCGCAGTGCCGGTGCCCACGGTGGCGCTCAGTCCGATCCCTGAGGCCTGATGACAATAATAGGAACAACTGTTGATGTGATTGCAGCCATAAACACGCGCAAAGAGCTGAAGGAGGAACGCGGCTTCGTTGGAGGAGCGCCCGGAGCCGTAAAAGAAGCTGCGGTCTGGACGCGTCGCACGCATTTTCCGGCCGGCCAGCTGCAGTGCTCTGTCGTAGTCTATCAGCTCGTAGCGGTCGGCTCCGGGTGCCTTGTACAGCGGATGTGAAAGACGTCCGAGCGCTTCGAGCTGTTTGCCGCTAAGCTGGCGCAGTTCCGCCAGGCTGTTTTGCTGAAAGATCTGTGGCGGAATGGGCGCGCGATGATCGCTCAGCTGCGCCTGAATGTTTTTATTGCAGATTTCAATCCGCTTGCTGTGCTCATTGTGGAGGCCGCCGCGCTGGCCTCCGGTGCCAAAGGCGCAGGCCTTGCAGGCGTTCTTTGAACGAACGCTGGCACTGAGTTTGCGGGCACCCACCTGGCGGGCAATAGACATCACATAGTTAATGGCTTTGAAACCGCCGCCAATGGTCTCGGCGTCGCCGGCATGTTTGTCAGTCATTGAGCCCGATGACCTCCATCCGGTCAGAGCCGGCTACCGTGATGACCCTCCCGTCCACAGTGGTGAAGGAGCGTTCGGCCAGCTGATACTTATAGACTTCATAACTGACCGGAGCTGTCTGATCAGCGCTGTACAGTCTTACCGTAATCAGTTGGTGGTCATCCTGCCACCGGTAGTAATACAGGGCAGCACCCACCGCTACCATGAAAAACAAAAACAGATAGGATGCGGTTCGCAGATCGTCGTGTAGCGTGGGGTCAGGTGATTTTTTTTGATCGTCGGCAACACTTTTCGCGAGGGCGGACTTTGCTGTGTCGGGCTTTGATCCGGAATCTCGACGCACCATCAGGTAGGCAACGGCTATGACAGCCAGGGTGAGCAGTATCTTGCCTATCATTGCGGATTCCTCTTTGACCGCATCGTGCTGCGGCCCCTGACAAACCATCATAACAGTGGCTGCGAAGAATTGACCAGTCGCCACCAGTGGCGGGTCAACGCTATAATTCGCGACCTGCTGATAATTCATCGCCGTAGTGCGTAAATTAACGGCCCGGAATGTAGACACTTGAGTTGACTGAGCGGTTACAACCTGAGATGCACGGAACGTCAGACAAGCAACTGCCCCACGTCCCCGAAGGTATGCCGCCACTGGTTCTTGAAGGTCGCCCGACCTCGTTTTTTGAGTTCTGGCCGGCCTGGATTATGTATTTTCCGGTCGCTTTGCAGTGGTTGTTGCTGTCAGTTCGCTATCGAAGTCTGAGCCTGCCGTTGATCGCGAACCCGGCAATTCCCCTGTCAGGGATGGTGGGAGTGGCGAAGACTGCGGCATTTGATGCGGCCGGTGAGACTGCCAGACAGTGGATTTTGCCGTGGATTACCTACACCGTCTCAGAAATTTCCGAACGCGAGCAGGCTGAGATTCTTGCGCCGCGTCTGGCCGATTCAGACCTCAGATTCCCCTTGGTCGTGAAACCCAACATCGGCTGTCGTGGTGCCGGTGTCAAGCTTCTCAAGGCGCAAGCCGGGCTGGAAGCGTGTCTGGCTTCCTTCCCGGCCGGAGCAGAACTGCAGTTTCAGCAGCTCAGTCAGTGGGAGGCCGAGGCGGGCATATTCTATGTCAGATTTCCCGGTGAGAAGCACGGTCGCATCACGTCGCTGGCTTTGAAATACACACCATTCGTGACGGGAGATGGTCAGCGCACACTGGGTGAACTGGTTGCCGCTGACCCCCGTGCCGGGCAGTTATTGCATCTTTATCGCCGCCGGCATTCGCAGAACTGGGAAAGGGTGATAGCCCGGGGCGAGCCCTATCGGCTGGTGTTTTCGGCCAGTCACTCCAAAGGGGCAGTATTCAGAAATGCGCCTGATCTTATCAGTCAGCCCCTCACCGAGGCGCTGGATGCCATCTTTGCTGATATACAGGGAATGCACTACGGCAGGCTGGATGTGAAATTCCGCGATGTGGATTCTTTGCGGGCCGGATCAGATTTTGAAATCATAGAAATCAACGGAGCCAGTTCGGAATCGATCCACATCTGGGATCGGAATGCGAGTCTCTGGGAAGCGGTCCGGGCGCTGTTGCAGCAATATCTTACGCTGTTTAAACTGGGCGCGGAAAGTCGCCGCTTGGGCCATCGACCTCCGGGCTTGAGGGTGCTTTACAGCGCCTGGCGACACGAATCGAATTTGGTAAAACAATACCCGGATAATGACTAATCCCTGCCGATTACCTCTGAAGCCCAGAGTTCTCGCCTCAGCGCTGGAGAGCCTGCTGGGTCTGAAACCTCTGGCGAGGGTCTACGATGGTCGCCCGCAAAACTGCGATCCCTTCGAATTTCTCGATTATGCGCTCGATGCCTTGGGTATCGATATCGCGATCGATGAAGAGGCACTGTTGGAGGAGATCCCGAAAACCGGACCCGTGCTGATCGTTGCCAACCATCCGCTGGGCGGGCTTGAAGGAATGGCAATTGCCAAGGTGATAGGCAAGTACCGGCCCGATCTGCAGGTGCTGACGAATGAGTTGTTGCGCCTGATCCCCGAGCTGGCGCCGATATTTATCGGCGTGAATGTTTTGTCAAGTAATGCGGCGGCGGGCAATGTCGGCGGTATCAAGCAGGTTCACAAGCACCTGAAGAATGACGGTGCGATCCTGTTGTTTCCGGCAGGAATGGTGTCTGCGTATGAATTGAGCCACCGCCGCATTCAGGACCGGGAATGGAACCGCCTGGCCGGACAGCTGCTGAAAAAATACGAATGTTCCTGTACGCCGGTCTATGTCGGAGGCAGAAACAGTAATTACTTCTACGGAGCCGGCCTGGTGCATCCGCGCCTTCGCACCCTTCTGCTACCGCGGCAGCTGGCGAATAAACAGGGCTTCACTCTGCCCTTGACGATCGGTCGCCCGATCCCCTCGCAGGAGTTAAGACTGCTACAGAATCCGGTGGCGGTGACGCAGTATCTTCGTGTCGCCACAGATTCGCTTCAGAGATCGGAAGACCTGTCCAAGCCAGCCGGACCGGAGACGCTTTCGGAATTAAGTCATGAACAAAGCTCCGAGGAATTACGGCGGGCGGTCGCAAAGATGGATGACTTTCGGGTTGTCGAGCATGACGAATTTGATGTGTATTTCGCGCCTTATGACCGGCTTGGGCCGGTTATGGAGCAGATCGCCATTGCGCGGGAGAAGACGTTTCGTGCAGTGGGAGAGGGGACTGGTCTTTCTCAGGATTCCGATGAGTTTGATCCGCATTATCGACATCTCTTTTTGTGGGATAAAGCGGAGTGCCGTATCGCGGGAGCCTATCGGGTTGGTCTGGTTGACGAAATCGTTGCTGCTTATGGAGTTGAAGGGCTGTATAGCCGCTCGCTCTATAAATATGACGAAGCTTTTATCCGACAACTGGGCTCCGCGATTGAAATGGGCCGCTCTTTTATACATCCTGACTATCAGCGCCGGCCGATTTCTCTGAATCTTCTCTGGCGGGGGATTGGGCAGGTGCTTGTCAAAATGCCCAGGTATCACACTTTGTTCGGTTCGGTGAGTATCTCGAGAGAATACAGTGATCTTGCCCGAAGTCTTATAGCAGACACGATGCTTACCAACTTCAGGGCAAAGGAATTTGCTCAGCTGGTCGAACCGATTAACCCGCTGAAAGTCATGAACCGGGTCTGGACAGATGACATGCTTGCGGAGTTGGCTAACGTGAAAATGTTGAGCAAACTGATTGGGCGCTGCGACCCCGGTAAGGCGGTCCCAGTACTCCTGCGACACTATCTGTCTTTGAATGGGAAACTGGTCTGTTTCAATATTCACTCCAGTTTTAACAATTCTTTGGAAGGCCTGATCATTGTCGATACGCGAAATACCGAACAGAAGACATTAGGCAAGTTTCTCGGAGCGGAAGGCCTGAAATACTTTTTGTCCTTTCATGAGGTTAAAAAGACCGCCTAGCGCTCCCTCCGCCGGCCTCCTATAATGCGCCAATGAATAAGTTCTTCTCTGTACTACAGCTGTTGCTCGCGGTTCTGGCCGCTGGGCTCGCCGTGGCTACTTTAGTAAATCTGGTGCTGATCAGCTCACGACCTGAAACGATATCGGTAGTCAATGCCATTATCGGACAGGGTCTGTTGATTGTTTGTCTGGCGGCATTCGCCAGGATTCTGGGTCGAAAAGCCTGGCGAACACTTTCTGGAGAAACTTCAGACCGCTCCCAACCCGACTAAACGGCTTTCCACAGCCTGATTGCGTCTGCACAGTAACTCCATAAAACGGTATAATGCGGCGCTTTTTCACCTTGGGCCTACCCTGAATGATCATCTTTGACCATCCTGATCGGTTTGCGCAGTTTCACCAGAGCTGTGTGGCTACCATCGGTAAGTTTGACGGGGTGCATCTGGGGCACCAGCTTATTCTTGATCAGCTGAAGCAGCGGGCAGAAGAGCTGAATCTGCCCACCCTGGTTATTTTGCTGGAACCGCATCCTGAAGAGTTTTTTGCAGGGCCTGAGGGCGAGCCGCCGGCACGCCTGAATGTGGTCCGGGAAAAGCTGGAGCTGCTGGAAAGTTTCGGGGTCGATTTTGTGTTTCAGCTGAATTTTGATGAAAAGATTAGCAGCCTGAGTGCCGATAGCTACATAGAGGAGATCTTGGTTGAAGGCCTTGGTGTAGCCGTTTTTATCATCGGCAACGATTTTCGCTTCGGCTTCAGGCGGCAAGGGGATTTTGCGCTGCTCCAGCAGCGTGGTTCGGAGCTCGGATTTGAGGTTGAGGAAACCGCATCCTATGAATACAACGGCGTCCGGATCAGCAGTTCATACATTCGACAGGAGCTGGCCGCCAGCAATTTCGCCCTGGTCGAGCAATTGCTGGGCAGGCCCTATTCAATCAGAGGTGAGGTTCAGCAGGGCAGACAACTGGCGCGTAACTTAGGTTATCCGACCTGTAACGTGGATTTGCAGCGGCGGACTCTCCCGCTGCATGGCGTCTTTGCCTGTGAGGTGAGATTGGCCGACCGGTTCTTTACTGCAGCGGTGAACGTTGGCTATAAGCCCACGGTGACCGATGAGAGAGTGGCCTTACTCGAAGCACACCTTCTTGATTTCGATGAAGATCTATATGGTAAGACCATTGAAGTGATATTCCGTCACAAGATCAGGGAAGAAATGAAATTTGATGGGCTCGATGCGCTCAAGGCCCAGATGAGCAGAGACATTGAAAAAGTGAGAGAAATGATGGGCGCGCCAGCTGCCCAAAGAGCCTGAGTCAGAAAATCGGTCGACGCAATTATGACAGACTATAAACCTACACTGAATCTGCCCAGTACGCCTTTCCCGATGAAGGCAAACCTGGCGCAACGCGAACCACAGATGCTGTTAAATTGGGACGCTATGGATCTTTACAGCAGGATTTGTGAAAAAAATGCGGGCCGCCCGAAATTTATCCTGCACGATGGCCCGCCCTATGCCAATGGAGAGCTGCATTTAGGGCATGCGATTAACAAGGCTCTGAAAGACTTCGTGGTGAAATCCCGGCAAATGAGCGGTTTTGATGCGCCCTATGTGCCGGGCTGGGATTGTCACGGTCTGCCGATCGAACACAACGTTGAGAAGAAAAAAGGCACAGCGGGTCAGAAAATCAGCTTTTCCGAGTTTCGTGCTGCCTGTCGGGATTACGCGGCCGGTCAGGTTGAAACGCAAAAACAGGGTTTTATTCGTCTGGGGGTTTTAGGTGACTGGGATAACCCCTATCTCACCATGAATCCCGAAACTGAGGCCGATATCGTTCGGGCTTTGGGTCGGATTGCCAGTAATGGTCACCTGGTGAAGGGCTATAAGCCGGTTTACTGGAGCGTGGTCGGGGCGTCAGCTCTGGCTGAGGCTGAGGTGGAATATCAGGATAAACAGTCCTTCGCCATCGACGTGCGCTTCGCCGCCGCTGATCGCGATGATGTGCTGGCTGGCTTCGGGCAACCGGCTGCTGCGCAGGCATTGCCGGTTTCAGTGGTGATATGGACAACAACGCCTTGGACGCTTCCCTCTAATCAGGCAGTCTGTCTGCATGGGGAGCTGGATTATGCTCTGGTTAAATGTGCGCTCGACGGCACCCCGGAACTGTTGATTCTGGCTGCAGACATGGTGGATGACGTCATGCTGCGCTATGGCGTTGATCAGTACGAAACGATCGCCAAGGCCCGTGGCAGCAGCCTGGAGCACAAGCGTCTACAGCACCCTTTTGTCGAAGACCGTGAGGTCCCTTTGATCCTGGGTGAACACGTCACTACCGACGCCGGTACCGGCGCGGTGCACACGGCACCCGATCATGGCCTCGACGACTTCTACGTCGGGCTGAAATACGGGATCGGTACCCTCAATCTGCTCGATGAGCACGGTGTTTTTACCGCAGGGGCAGGGCAGTTTGCCGGTGATCACGTCTACAAGGTAGATGAAAAGGTCATCGGTGTTCTGGAGCAGGTGAAGGCGCTTGTCTCGCAGCAGACCATTCGCCACAGCTATGCGCACTGCTGGCGGACTAAAACACCGCTCATCTACCGGGCGACACCACAGTGGTTCATCAGCATGACAGAAAAGGATTTGCTGGGCTCCGCGCTGGAGGCGGTCAAAGGGGCTAAATGGATACCTGACTGGGGCGAGGCACGGATCGAATTGATGCTCAAAGGCAGTCCGGACTGGTGTGTTTCCCGTCAGCGTACCTGGGGTGTGCCGATTACCCTGTTCGTCCACAAGCAGACACAGGAGCTGCATCCGCGTACGAAAGCTTTGTTTGAAGAAATCGCAGCTCTGATTGAAGAGCAGGGGATGGACGCCTGGTTCGAAGCAGACGCTGAGCGCTTTCTTGGCGCAGAGGCTGAGGACTATGAAAAGGTCACTGACACTCTGGATGTCTGGTTTGATTCCGGGGTCACCCATTTCTCTGTGCTGCAGCGACGCGATGAACTTCAGTATCCCGCTGACCTGTATCTGGAGGGCTCTGATCAGCACCGGGGCTGGTTCAACTCTTCCCTGAAGACCGCCATTGCCATGTATGGCTCTGCCCCTTACAGGGAGGTCCTGACCCATGGTTTCTTCGTGGATGCGGAGGGCCGGAAAATGTCCAAATCCCTGGGTAATACGGTCGCGCCGGCAAAGATCTACCAGCAGTACGGGGCCGATATCCTGCGCCTGTGGGTGGCTGCCACGGATTTCCGCGGTGAGATGACTGTGTCAGATGAAATTTTCAAGCGGGTGGCAGATGCGTACCGCAGGATACGGAATACGGCGCGTTTCATGCTGGCGAATCTGAACGGATTTGATCCCGGAGAAGATGCTCTGCCGGCCGACCAGCTGCTGGCTCTGGACTACTGGATTGTCAGGCAATGCCAGCTGCTGCAGGCTGAAGTGGTGAATCATTATCACAGCTATAATTTCCTGAGTGTCTATCAGAAAATTCACAATTTCTGCGTAACGGAACTCGGTGGGTTTTATCTTGATGTCATCAAAGATCGTCAATACACCACGCAGGTCGACAGCCGGGCACGTCGCTCGACTCAGACGGCCATGTTACAGGTGGTCGAGATGCTTTCGCGCATGATTGCGCCTATTCTGAGCTTTACTGCTGATGAGATCTGGCAGCATATACCCGGAGAGCGGGCGGACTCGGTGTTTCTTTCCGATTTTGAAGAAGGACATCCAGCCCTGAAAGAGTCCGGTGAATTCGATGACGCATTCTGGCGCCGGATTCTTGAAGTGAAAACTGCCGTCAACCGAGAGCTCGAAGTGCGGCGCGCTGAAAAAACAGTGGGCTCTGGTTTGAGCGCTGAGGTTGATCTGTTCTGCGATGGCCAGCTCGCTGACGATCTGGCTAGGCTCGGAGAGGAGCTGCGCTTTGTGCTGATCGTGTCGAGAGCTTCTGTGAATTCTGGAACACGTGCCCCGGAACAGGCGGTTGCGACGGAAGTGGCCGGCCTGAGCCTGCGGGTTACGGCATCAGAACATGAAAAATGCGAGCGCTGCTGGCATCATCGTGAAGATGTTGGTCAGGAAGCAGCGCATGCCGGTCTGTGCCTGCGCTGCGTCAGTAATGTTGCCGGAGACGGTGAACTCAGACGTTTTGCCTGATCGTAGTATCTGGATGACAAGCACAAGCTCTACTATCGTTGCAGGATCGCAGGTCACCCTGCATTTTTCGCTGGCGCTGCCGGACGGTGGGATTATCGATTCTAATTTCGATAAAAAGCCCGCCAGTTTTCGTCTGGGGGATGGTCAGATGCTACCCGGATTCGAGCAGGTGCTGCTGGGCCTTTGTACGGGAGAGGAAGTAGAAACCACCCTCGAAGCAAAAGAGGCTTTCGGGGAGCGCAATCCGCGCAATGAACAGGTATTTCCTCTGGAAAAATTCGAGCACCTACTGGAAGACGATCTAATTACCACGCAAGTCGGTAGCGTTGTTTCATTCAAGGACGCGGGGGGGTTCGACCTGCCCGGCGTCGTCAAGGCAATCGGGGAGAAGACAGTGAGTGTCGATTTTAATCACCCGCTGGCGGGAAAAGCCATCGTGTTTACAGCGCGAATCGTCTCTGTCCTTCCCCCTGAGGAGCAGGTTGTCGAAGTGAAATTGTCATGACTGATGCTGACAGTGTCCAGCTACAGCCTGCTGCCAATTCACCGGTGATACGGTTGGCGAACCCGCGTGGATTCTGCGCAGGAGTCGATCGGGCGATCGATATTGTCAACCGGGCGCTGGATATCTTCGAAGCTCCGGTGTATGTCCGTCATGAAGTGGTGCACAACAAATTTGTGGTCGAAACCTTGCGCGCCCGTGGCGCGATCTTCGTTGATGAGCTGGAAGACATCCCGCAAAAGGATCGGCGCGACAGGTCACCGATTGTGATTTTCAGCGCCCACGGTGTCTCACAGCAGGTGAAACAAGAGGCCGACCGCAGGGGTTTCAAGATATTCGACGCCACCTGCCCGTTGGTTACCAAGGTGCACCTGGAAGTGGTTAAGTTCAGCAGAGCCGGGCGCGAATGTGTTCTGATCGGCCACCAGTTTCATCCGGAAGTGGAAGGCACGATGGGTCAGTACGATGACAGCCAGGGTGGACATATCTATCTGGTGGAATCAGTCGCTGACGTGCAGACCCTCGTGGTTGAGGATCCTGCTCGCCTTTCCTACGTCACACAGACAACGCTCTCCATGGATGACACTGCGCGCATCATTGACGCGCTGCGTGAGCGCTTTCCCGCCATCGAGGGGCCGCGCAAGAAAGACATTTGTTATGCGACGCAGAATCGTCAGGATGCGGTCAAGCAACTCGCTTTAGAATGTGATCTGCTGCTGGTGGTCGGCTCACCGAACAGTTCCAATTCAAACCGTTTGAAGGAGCTGGCGGAACGACTCGGCTGTGACGCTTATCTGATCGACAGCGTTGAGGATATCGATACATCGTGGTTTGATGGCAAGTCGCGCTTCGGGGTCACAGCCGGCGCCTCGGCTCCCGAAGTGCTGGTCGAGCAGGTGGTCAGCAGGCTGAAAGAGCTCACTGACCTGCCGCCGCAAGAGTTAACGGGTGCTGAAGAGCACATTGTTTTCAGCATGCCGAAAGAACTCCGGCCGACACAGGCCTGAGTTCTCAGGACGGCAGGTTGTTCAATTCGTCCAGCTTGCTGCGCAACGCGGAAAGTGCAGTCTGCATCTCTTCCTGTTTGGCGCGTTCTTTGGCAACCACGGCATCCGGCGCATTGCTGACGAATTTCTCATTGTTCAGTTTGCCGGTAACCGATTTTAAGCCGGCTTCGAGCTTGCCAATTTCTTTTTCCAGTCGGGCGGTTTCAGCGCTGACGTCGATTAATCCGGCCAGTGGCACCAGCACTTCAACGCTGTTGTGCAGGCCTGTAGCGCAGGCCGGGGTGGCGTCATCAGGATTCAGCCATTCAATGGATTCGAGTTTGGCCAGTTTTTGCAGGTAAACCCGGTTCAGCTGCAGAAAGTCTTTATCCTGCTCATTGCTGCCGCGCAGAAAGGCGCGAATGGATCTGGCTGGAGAGATATCCATTTCGCCCCGGATATTACGGATGGCAAGGATTATACCCTTCAGCCAGTCAATCTCTGCGCTGGCAGCCTCATCGATCTTGGCTGGATCAAATTCCGGATAGGGCTGCAGCATGATGCTGTCCCCACTGATGTCAATCAGCGGGGCAAGTTTCTGCCAGATTTCTTCAGTCAAAAAGGGCATGAATGGATGCAGCAGCCGGAGACTGCGTTCCAGCACGGTCAGCAGCACACGGCGGGTTGCCCGTGCAGCCTGAGGGTTGTTCTCTTCATCCCAGAGGATGGGCTTGCTGAGTTCCAGATACCAGTCGCAATACTCATTCCAGATGAACTCATGCAGTGACTGCGATGCCAGGTCGAAGCGGTAGTCCGCCAGTGCGGCCAGGACGTCGCCCGTCGTGTGCTCGAGTCTGCTGAGAATCCAGCGGTCTGCGCTGGAAAATTCATCAGGATTCCATTCAGGTGACAGCGGCTTTCCCTCGCTGTTCATCATGGCGTAGCGGGCTGCATTCCAGATTTTATTGCAGAAATTACGGAAGCCCTCGGTACGGCCGACGTCGAATTTAATGTCGCGCCCTGTGGAAGCCAGGGAATAATAGGTAAAGCGCAGGGCATCCGTGCCGTAGGCAGCGATGCCTTCCGGAAAACTTTCCCGGGTCAGTTTTTCAATTTTCTGCTTCAGCTGCGGCTGCATCATGTCCGCAGTGCGTTTGCTGACCAATTCGTCGAGCCCGATGCCGTCGATCAGGTCTATCGGGTCCAGAATATTGCCCTTGGATTTCGACATTTTCTGGCCATGTTCATCACGCACCAGACCGGTGATATACACTTTTTTGAACGGGATCTCACCGGTGAACTTCAGCGTCATCATGATCATCCTCGCCACCCAGAAGAAGATGATGTCAAAACCGGTTACCAGCACGTCAGTCGGGTGGAATTTGTTGAAGTATTCCAGATCATCCGGCCAGCCAAGAGTGGAGAACGTCCACAACGCTGAGGAGAACCAGGTATCCAGAACATCTTCATCCTGATGCAGCGCCAGCTCATCGGGCAGCTGATATTTCTGTCGAACCTCTGATTCGTTGCGGCCGACATACACGTTTCCTTCACTGTCGTACCAGGCGGGAATGCGATGACCCCACCACAGCTGGCGACTGATACACCAGTCCTGAATATTCCTCATCCAGGCGAAATAGGTGTTTTCCCAGTTCTTTGGAACGAATTCTATCTCTCCGTCTTCGACAGCTTTGATGGCCGGGTCGGCCAGGGACTGGATTGCGACATACCACTGATGCGTGAGATACGGCTCGATCACAACGCCGCTGCGGTCCCCTCTTGGCACTTTAAGCTTGTGAGGTTCGATCTTCTCAAGCAGGCCGAGAGACTCCATGGCTTCCACAATCCGCGCTCTCGCTTCGAATCGGTCAAGGCCGCGAAAAGCCTCGGGCGCCTCGTCGTTGATTGAGGCATCGTCAGTGAGAATGTTGATGATTTCCAGATCATGGCGCTTGCCCATTTCATAATCATTGAAATCATGGGCTGGCGTGATCTTGACGCATCCGGTCCCGAATTCAGGGTCGACATAATCATCGGCAATAATGGGAATTCTGCGCTCACACAGCGGCAAATCGACAAACTTTCCGACCAAATGCTTATAGCGTGCGTCTTCCGGGTGAACCGCAACGGCAGTATCGCCAAGCAGGGTTTCAGGACGTGTTGTGGCAATCGTGAGATGCTCGCCGCTGTCGGCGATGGGGTAGTTGAAATGCCAGAGGGAGCCGTCCTCCTCTTCGGAGATAACTTCCAGATCGGAAATGGCGGTGTGCAGTTGCGGGTCCCAGTTGACCAGGCGATTACCCCGGTAAATCAGTCCCTCTTCATAAAGATCGACGAAGACTTTCTCCACCACCTGTGAGAGCTGCGGGTCCATGGTGAAACGCTCTCTGGACCAGTCCAGCGAAGAACCCATACGTCTGAGCTGCTGGGTAATAATCCCGCCGGATTCTTCTTTCCAGTCCCAGACTTTGTTGACGAATCCCTCTCGCCCCACTGCATGTCGATTGGTACCGGCACTGGCCAGCTGGCGTTCTACTACCATCTGGGTTGCGATACCGGCATGGTCGGTGCCGACCTGCCACAGCGCCTGACGTCCCTGCATTCGGTGAAAGCGGATCAAGGCATCCATAATGGCATGCTGAAAGCCATGCCCCATATGCAAACGGCCGGTCACGTTGGGAGGCGGAATCGCAATGCAATAGGGGGTCCCTTCTCCCTGCGGAGCAAAGTAGCCTCTTTCTTCCCAGGACCGGTACCAGTGGTCTTCGATTTGCTGCGGTTGAAAAGTCTTTTCCATTTGGAGCTGTGATGTTTCGATCTGAAGAAAGGGCGCAAGTATACATGAAGCAGGCCGGTATTGCGGCCTGCCTGTCATGGCGCTTCAGAGTTTATGGGTCTCCGGCTGAAAGCCCTGTTGCTGATAGAACCGATAGCTCTGACGGCCGGCCTGAAGCTCATCCGGATCGTTACTCATGATTTCATTGACGCGCTGATAGCGGGTCAGATGCTGACAAGGGTGCCCGGAGAGGTTAATAAACACGTCCTCATACTCTGCTTGCCGGGCTTCAGTGCCAATGATGACCGGCTCGGAAACGGCCGACTCGGCGAGGGCGTGAGGCACAAAACTGCTTGGCTTGAACTGCCACAGCAGGGTATCCATCGCAGCAGCCTGTTCAGCTGAGTCAACCTGAATGAACACCCGGTGGCCGAGCTGAGCGGCTTTTTCTGCCAGTCGGCAGGCAAACTGGCGGCGGCTTTCCTGATCAGGGCTGCTCAGGGCATAGAAATTCACCTGTGTCATCAGTGGAGCAGTCTCAGGCCTTCTGTGTCAGAAGGTACTGCATCAGCATGCCGACTGGCCGTCCGGTCGCGCCTTTCTGGGCGCCGGACTGCCAGGCGCTGCCGGCAATATCAAGGTGCGCCCACTTCTGCTTTTCAGTAAAGCGCGACAGAAAACAGGCTGCGGTTATGGTGCCGGCTCTCGGGCCGCCGATGTTTGCGATATCGGCAAAATTGCTGTTGAGCAGGCTCTGGTATTCATCCCAAAGAGGCAGCTGCCAGGCCCGGTCCAGGGACTCTTCGCCGCACTGGAGAAGCGTTTGCGCCAGTTTGTCGTCGTTGCTGAGCATGACATTGGCCTGTGAGCCGAATGCCGCGACCGCTGCGCCGGTCAGCGTGGCAATATCGATTATCGTCCTTGGTTTGAAGCGCTCGGCATAAGTCAGCGCGTCACAAAGCACCAGTCTGCCCTCTGCGTCAGTGTTGAGGATTTCAATGGTTTTGCCCGACATTGAAGTCACAATATCGCCCGGTTTGGTGGCCTTGCTTCCCGGCATGTTTTCAGCGGCAGCGACGATGCCAATCACGTTGATCGGTAGTTTGAGTTCGGCAACGCATCCCATCGTGGCAACGACACTGGCAGCTCCGCACATGTCGAATTTCATTTCGTCCATTGCTGCCGGCGGCTTGAGGCTGATACCCCCGGTGTCAAAGGTAATGCCTTTGCCCACCAGCACGTAAGGTCGACTGCTGCTGTTCGCCCCCTGATAGTTCATAACAATGAATTTGGCTTCTTCCGCCGATCCGGCTGCGACCGACAGTAAAGAGCCCATGCCCAGCCGGGCCATCTGTTTTTCGCTGAGGACCTGGGTCGCGATAGACTTGTTCTTTGCAGCCAGAACCTGCGCCTCGTTGGCTAGAAAGGTCGGTGTGCAGACATTGCCGGGCAGATTGCCCAGCTGCTTGGCCCGATTGATGGCTTTGCCGATGGCGTGACCCTGTTTGAGCGCGTCCTCGAGACCTTTACGCCGTGCGCCGGAAGGGGCCGAGACGCTGACGGATTTGAGAGCGGGCTTGGTAACTTTTTTGCTCTTGGTTGTGTCGTAACGGTAACAAGCGTCCTCCAGTTCCTGAGCAACTCGGGCTGCCAGCCACGCCGCATCCCGGTCTGTGATTTCGACCGACGCCATGGCGTAGTGCGTGCTTTCGGACTTTGTTTTGGCCACTGCCTTGGCGGTCGACTTCAGCATCTTTGCCGCCGCGCGGGCGTTGAGTTTCTTGCGCTCGCCCAACCCCACCAGCAGAATTCTGCGGGCGCTGACTCCGGAGATTTTATACAGCAGAGAAGTCTCGCCCAGTTTGCCGTTGAAATCGCCTGACTTGATCACGGCGCCCAGCGCCCTACCCGAGGCTTTATCCAGATGACTTGCTTCTGCTGACAGTGCGCTTTTGCCCCAGACAGGGACGACCAGACAATCGGCTGCCACCTTCTCGATTGCGCCGGATTTGATTGAATACCGCATAATAATCACGCGCCTCCCCGGCGCAAAAGTCTCTAAAAGCCGGCCCAATCCTAAAGTCATTCGAGGGCATAAGCAACACGATGCCGCCAGCCGGATAGGGCGCCCTGAGCCGGCATGGCAGGTGCAGTTTCCGTCCGGCCATCGTGAACCTTTTTCAGTCGCTGTTGTCAGAACAGACAGGCCGGTTACTGTATTACGAGGAGTGGTTATGCCAAGAGTGGAGATCGGTACCCCCAACCAATTTTTGTTCAGCATGGAAAGAGCGGTCGGCATCAGCGATCTGAATTACGCCAAGCATCTCGACAGTGTCGCGATGCTGCAGATTCTGAACGAGGCGCGTCTTCAGTTTCTGGCTCATCTTGGATTCTCTGAGGCCAACGTGTTCGGGCTGGGACTGGTGGTGGCGGATCAGGCTGTGGATTTCCGGTCCGAATCCTTCGCCGGAGACCGGCTGCTGATTGATGTTGGCGTTAACGACTTTAATCGCTACGGCTTTGATATTTCCTTTCAGGTAACCAACAGCGCACTCGAAACTGTCGTATGTCAGGCCAAGACCGGGGTGGTGTTTTTTGACTTTGATCAGCACCAGATTGCGGAAGTGCCGGCAGCGCTTGTTGATTTACTCAATCGGCGGGAAGAGAAAGTCGCCTGATCTGTTCAGAACGGACGATACGAGCGCGGCACCAGCACCACCCGGGTGTCTGAGAAACGATCATGCAGTGTGCCCTGCTGCCGATTGATCAGCAGCCAGAAGAAGCCGATGCCCAGCAGGAAGAAGCTCGGCCAGGCGAGCCCAAAGCGCAGGGCACTCTGAGGCAGCGTCAGCAGTTGGCCGTCCGGACGCTGAGCCCGCAGTCGCCATGCGATCATCCCCAGAGTCTGCCCGCTGCGCCCCCAGAACCAGGCATAGAAGCCGAATGACGTCGTCACCATCATGCAAAAGATCACTGCGTCCTGCAGCGGGTCGGTGACGACTCGCCCGTCCACAAGCTGGTTGGTGTCTGTGCCGAACGCAAACTGGATCAGATAGCCGAGAACCATCCAGATGGCAGCGACGAGAAATCCATCGTAAAGCATGGCGACCAATCGGCGCCACAGCCCGGCAACGGGAAAGTCAGCAGGGTTTTCCTGAACTGTGTCGGTCGCTGAATCTTCCATCAAGTGTCAGTCCCAATTCGGATAGCCAGGCTGCAGTGGCAGTTATCTGCAGGCATTCGGGCCAGACCCGGAGCAGGCGCGCACAGGTGACTGCCGTGGATCTTCGATCCTGTGAGCGGCTTTTCGCTGGCCCGGGTGACGGGTCGTGCGAATAATTTTGAGCGCGGGGCAGTATATAACGAATACCATGGCACTCCAATTGAGCCGCTGTAGCATCAAAATTGTCGAAAAATCACAGGCTTGGGCTAATCTGATTACGTTAGCTTGCAAGTTTTTGCTAGAATCCCTGCCCGCAGGCATTCTTCAGCGCCTGTTTTTCGACTCTGAGTCGAATGTTAAAAAACTTAATCAACAAAAAATCTGGAAAAGACCGATGAACAGCACGACCCAGCCACGACACATTCGATTGCTGGATACCACGCTCCGCGATGGCGAGCAGACCCAGGGCGTTTCATTTTCTGCGAATGAAAAACTGAATATCGCCCGTGCCTTGCTCCAGTCCCTCAGGGTGGATCGCATAGAAGTTGCTTCAGCCTGCGTATCCGAAGGGGAGAAAGAAGCGGTGGCGCAAATCATTCGATGGGCGGAAAGTGAAGGCTTGGCCGATCGCGTTGAAGTGCTGGGATTTGTCGACTACCAGCGCAGTGTGGACTGGATCAGGGACGCCGGCGGTCAGGTCATCAATCTGCTGTGTAAAGGCAGTGAGAAACATTGTCGGGAGCAGCTCGGCAAGACGCTGGATGGGCATGTTGAAGACATCATCAGAACCGTAGAGTATGCCGAAGCGTCGGGAATGCGCGTCAATATGTATCTCGAAGACTGGTCCAACGGCTACAAGAACAGCCGAGACTATGTGTTCGGTCTGGTTCGCGGAGTGCAGCATCTGAATATTGGTCACATCCTGCTTCCAGACACCCTGGGTCTGATGTCGCCGACAGAAGTCAGTGAAGCCCTGAGCGACATGCTCAGCAGGTTCCCCGATAAGTTGTTTGATTTTCATCCGCACAATGACTACGGGCTGGCCACTGCAAACGTCATGGCTGCCGTTGGGGTAGGAATCGAGAACATCCACTGCACGGTAAATTGCCTTGGCGAGCGTGCCGGTAATGCGTCACTGGCAGAAGTCGCGGTTGCTCTGAAAGACAAGATGGGGGTACAGCTGTCTGTCGATGAGACTCATATCGCGATGGTGAGTCGGATGGTAGAAAACTTCTCCGGTAAATGGATCGCGGCCAATACGCCCATCGTCGGCGCTGATGTGTTTACCCAGACCGCCGGCATTCATGCGGACGGTGATCTGAAAGGGGACCTGTATAAGAGCACTCTCAGTCCTGAGCGATTTGCCAGAAAGCACAGTTATGCGCTGGGCAAAATGAGCGGTAAGGCGTCGCTGACGAATAATCTGGATGAACTGGGGATTCAGCTGTCCGATGAAGAAAAAGCGAAGGTGTTAGAACGGGTGGTACAGCTGGGAGACTCCAAGCAGGTGGTTACCGCAGAAGATCTTCCCTTCATCATCGCTGATGTGATGGAAAGCAAAGAATACCATCACATCACGCTGCTGAACTGTCATATCAACACCGGATTCAAAGTGGCGAGCACGGCAAGTGTCTGTGTCGACATTGAAGGGGAAGAGCTGCAGGGCACCGGTTCAGGCAATGGTGGCTTCGATGCGTTCATGGATGCTATTACCAATATCCTGAAGCGCCGCGATTTTGTTATGCCCGCTTTGGTAGACTACGAGGTGCATATCCCGCGAGGCGGTCAGACTGACGCGCTGACCGAGTGTATTATCACCTGGCAGTCAGGAGAGCGCGACTTCAAGACCCGTGGGGTTGATTCTAATCAGGTGATGGCAGCGGTGAAGGCCACTCTCAGAATGGTCAATCTGAAACTCCACAGTCTCTGAGTCAGAGTTTGCTGAGTTCCTCGGCGACCAGGTCTCCGAACCCGTCGGTACTGATCATCTTGACATCACTTCCCGGCTTCGAAAGGTCGGGGGTTGAGAAACCCTGAGCAAAGACTGACTGCATAGCCTGCCAGACGTTTCGGGCCTCGCTGTCCATGCCAAAGCTCATTTCAAGCATCATGGCGACCGAGCCTATCATGGAATAGGGGTTGGCGATTTTTTGTCCGGCAATGTCGGGCGCGGAACCATGAGAAGGCTCATAGTAGGCCTTTTCCGGCCCCATGCAGGCCGAAGGCATCAGGCCGAGGGACCCCAGAATGCCGCCCCCCTGATCGCTCAGGATGTCTCCGAACATGTTTTCCATGACCATCACGTCGAACTGCCTGGGGTTAAGACAGAGGTAGGTGGCAGCAGCATCCACCAGGATGTGCTTAATCTGCACGTCTGGAAAATCTCTGCCGACTTCCTCCATGACTTCATTCCAAAGCACGCTCGACTTGAGCACGTTGCTCTTGTGAATGTTATGCAGGACGCCTTGACGTTTCTGGGCGGTTTCAAAGGCGACTCGAGCGATCCGAGCGATCTGATCTTCATCGTATTCCAGACTTTCAGTCACAAAGCGTTTACCGCTCTCGGTGACGCCGGTTTCCTTGTTGCCAAAATACAGGCCGCCGACAAGTTCACGGATGATGATGAAGTCAATGCCGTCACCAATGACTTCCGCTTTCAGAGGCGAAAAATGCGCAATATCCTTTGGCAGGTATACAGGGCGGAAGTTTGCGAAGGTGTCGTACCGACGGCGCAGGGGCAACAGAGCACCACGCTCGGGTTGCATATCAACGGGGATCTTCTTGGACTCTTCGTGGCTCAGCCCGATCGGGCCTTTTAGTATGGCATCAGCGGAATCGCAAAGGGCTTTGGTTTCGTCTGGAAAAGAGTTGCCATGGCTGAAGTAGGCGGTTGCGCCGAAAGCGCCACTTTCCAGTTCAAAATCTACCTGATTGCGCTCGGCTACCAGGTTCAGAATTTTTACGGCTTCAGCCATGATTTCCGGGCCGATACCGTCGCCGTCAAGCAGGGCGATTTTATGGATGCTCATGTTGCTGTCCTGTCGCAGTAAGTTACCAGTACACGGAGTTTTAGAAGGCAGGTAATGTAACATGTGCGTTACAAAGCACAACCCGGAATAATTCGAGCATAGCTATTTTTGGATCGTCTTCGCGGGAAATTTGCTGCTTTTGGGACGTTTTCATCGTGCACAAGCTTTATACTGGCGATAGGCTATGAGTGCTCGGCTAAAACTTAAGATTAAAGTTCGGATCCGGGACTCTAACTCTAAATTAGAATGCTTTGTGTGGTAATGCTGACGAAACTTATGAGAGGGGGCAAGCGCATGGCTTCTATTAACGAACAGGATTGGAGGTTTGTTCAGCACGGACTGAATCAGTGTCTCGCTGCAGGTTTTATTACTGAGGCTGAAAGAGGTCGGATTCTGGCGTATCTTGAGGCTAATGAACGGGTCGACGTGACTGTCAGTAGTTTGATGACAGGATCGCGATCGGTGACCAGTTTCATTCTCTCATTACTTCAGGCGGCGGATGATATTAAGCTTCGCAACGAGCCCTAGGTGCACTTAATTTAGAGGCATGTAATCTGTTGCGGCTGCGTTGCTTTGGAGGGTGGTAAAATTAAATTCCCAATTGTAGTACCCTCGCAATATTGATGTGTGAATTCTCATTGACAGATAAAAACACCACGCTTAGATACTGCCTGATCTTTGTAGTTGCAGGAGGATCGGGGTGTACGGCTGTCTCCGGCACTCCAGAAGGATGTCAGATCGTCGATCTAAAAAATGATGCTCCGACACCATTTGCCATTATAAAACCTCAAAGTTTTGGTGACCTAGTAAAACTTGCTCGGGAGTATCCAGAGCGAAAATTGCTCTGGTGCGAAGACGGATATTTTGCTCCCCTCGTTGATTAGCTCATTTTGGTTTCGTGATACCTGATTGTGCGCTTTGTTAATTTAGAAGGTCAACTATGATTTTGAGACTTTTTTAATGAAGCTTGCGTTTCTCCTATTCTTCGCTTTTTTACTATCATCCTGCGTCGTTGCCAGGGCCGTTGACTATTCATTTAATGCGCCTAATCACGAAGATTTTTTCGTCGTTGGTCATTGTTATGTTATCGACGATTGGCCTGGAGATCGTTTGCTGATTACTGACTGTGGTGGATATCTCAATTTGCTAATTTCTGTTGTTACGTTCGGTCTTGCTCAATCTGAGGAGGCAGTGGCTCGATCATATCGTGACGCAGCGCTCGATTATCTTGTTCAGGGTCAACTATCTTGTGGCCTGCAGCGAACGAAAGACCTCGGGGGTCGAATATTTGAGATTTTCTACAGTTGTAACACGCAGAATTGAAGTTTCGGCGGGATGATGCTTCGATGCTACCTAAGACTGTGTGCCGAAAGTTATACAAGATTCGTTTGTCAAATTTTATAAATCATTCGGCATCGTAGTTTTTTATTTAGCAAACAGTTGCCCTTCAATGTCTTTGAATGCTTTGAACTCCAAAGCATTCCCCGAAGGATCAAGGAAGAACATAGTCGCTTGTTCTCCTGTCTCGCCTTTGAATCGGATATACGGGTCTATCACGAATCCGTCAATAAAGCTTTTAACCTGCTCGGCTAGAGTTACCCAGTCTGTCATTTGTAGAACAACACCAAAATGTGGAACGGGCACGCCGTGTCCATCAACACCATTGGAAATGTTACCAGTCTTGCCTTTGCGGCCCAGTGCTGGATTTAGGTGAGTAACCAGTTGATGGCCAAACAGATTGAAATCTATCCATTCTGAAGCGCTCCGCCCCTCGGGAAGTCCAAGTTTTTGCCCGTAAAATTCTCTAGCTTCATCTATGTCTCTAACTTGTATGGCAAGGTGAAAGGGGGTGAGGCGCATTTGTTCTCCGTATCTTTGGTGGTTGACTCCAGATCGCGTCAATTTACCACGGATAGAAATTTTCTTACCATTATGGTGTTAGAAATTGAATAATAATCCTTAATTAGGTGTAGTTGCATGCAGAAGAGAAAGTTAGGAAGCACTGATATTTATATCCCACCGATTGGCCTTGGCTGCATGGGCTTGTCAGAGTTCTATGGGCCACCTACTGACAAGGCGCTTGCCATTAAACTCCTTCATGAGGCAATCGAACTGGGTGTAAAACACTTCGATACCGCTGAAATATATGGTTTTCGAAGTGCCAACGAAATGCTTTTGGGTGACGCTTTTACTGGTAAGCGGGACGATTTGTTTATCGCCACTAAATTTGGGCCTACGCGCGACTGGGAAACAGGCATGCGAATAGGGATCGACGGCTCCAGGAGGAATTGCCGGCGCGCGGTAGAGGGGTCATTACTTAGATTAAAGACAGACTTCATTGATCTTTACTATCTGCACAGGGTAGACCCGGCAACTCCCATCGAAGAAACCGTCTCGGCAATGGCAGAGCTTGTAACTGAAGGCAAGGTCCGAGCAATAGGTCTGTCTGAAGCTGCGGGCGACACTATCCGCAGAGCAGCGGAAGTACATCCTATTTCAGCAGTCCAATCAGAGTATTCGATATTTGCGCGCGACATTGAAACCGATGTAATTCCAGCCTGCTTGGAAGTTGGCGCCTCACTGACTGCCTACTCACCATTAGGGCGAGGCATGCTTTCAGGGCGCTTCAAAAATGATTCCTTGGACGCTGAAGATTGGCGTAAGAGCAATCCACGCTTTCAGGGGAATGCCTATATGGCTAATCTCGCGCTCGCTGATGAAATTGCAGCTATAGCACAAAATAAGGAGTGTGCTGCCGCGCAAGTCGCACTGGCTTGGGTAATGGCGCAAGGCGAACACGTATTAACTATTCCGGGTACTACAAGGCTGGAGAATCTCGAAACGAACGTCGGTAGCTACGATATATTACTGGAGCCGAATGAGCTTGACGCTTTAAATCGACTTGCACAAAGGGTTGAAGGTGATCGTTATGATGAATTGGGCATGAGAACCATATATGGTTAGGGGTAAATCTTACTCAGCGCGTAGATCCAACTGGCTTTCGATGTCAATGAGATGTTGCTTAGGGGTGCTGTCCTTCTAACTTAATTAAAGACACCTTTGCGTCGATAGTGGTTTATGGGTGTTACTTTTGGTGGTTAATGGAGCAATCTATGTTTGGTACAAAATCGCAACCTTGGGAACATAAGGTTTTCTATATTCACGTGGAAGATACTGAAGATATCACTAGTATTGAGAAGGTCCTGAATCGTTGGGGTGAGGAAGGTTGGCAGTTAATTTCCTTCGGTGAGCCCAAAGTAATTGCAGATTTCAGCGGTGGAGGGACATGGGTTCTCGCTTCTATGAAGCGACCAAAGGGGTAGTACTTCCCATTTCGGTCTAGACGGTATGGGAAGTGGTTAGCTTTAGGATTTTTTATTTACATGTTAGTTGTGTTGGAGAAATTAATATGGAAACGGCAACGGGCGGCTGCCTCTGTGGAAACATAAAATATGAATTGGAAAGAGACGCGGTATTGAATGCGATTCACTGCCACTGCCTTGACTGCCAAAAATCGACCGGTTCAGGCAAGGCGACGATAGTCGTAATACCCGAAGACAGCCTCACCCTTCAAGGAGCCTTAAAGTATTATTCGGTAGTCGGTACGGACGGAGCAACCATTGAGCGAGGGTTCTGTGAGAATTGTGGCTCGCCTATTATAAGTTCAGCAATCGGCCCGGCCGATTGGGAAGGAATCAAGTTCATTAAAGCTGGCAGCCTGGATGATTCTTCATGGGTAAGCGTCGGTATGAATATCTGGAATTCCACAGCGAGGCACTGGGACGAAGTGAAAGAAGGATTACCCACATTTGAGCAGAATATAAAAGCCTAGCCGTATTCGCTTCTGGATATGAACTTGCTGCAACTTAACAATAGGATGGTGAATTAAATGATTGAAATCATACTGAGCGCTCTGCTGCTGACTTTAATTCAGAGTTGGCTCATTCCGATGCTTCTAAATTTGGGGAATTTGAGCTTCCTGCTCTCAAATCGTGATGAAGACTTCCAATTCAGCACAATCACAAAGCGAGCTCAGCGTGCTTCTGCAAATCTATATGAAACGCTTCCGATTTTTATCACTTTAATGCTGCTGGGCGTGATTTTAGATGTCGATCTCACATTATCAGGTTCAGTATGGATAGCCCTCCGAGTTCTCTTCTTGATGTGCTATCTAGGCGGAATCAAAATTGTCCGCTCAGGAATTTGGATAGCGTCAGTCATAGCTCTGATCATGATGGCATTGAGTATAGTCGCAAGTGTCTAGTTCTTTTTCGGTACCTTACCCTCGCGCTCAACAAGCATGACTGCGCTATCTCGAAAATTTTGGCAAGATTATCTGCCAGATAGGATAGTGTTTCTGCTATTTTTTCTTGTGATTTTCGTCTCGTTGCCGCAGCCTGTTCTCCATTTAGATGTTCCATCCTTGATCCTAGTTGTCGCAACTACTTTGATAGTCGCCGAGATTCTTTTCTGGGCAAGCGGATTTCCGTTTTCAGAAACAATGATGATATTGGGTATGCCATTGGGTCTGGTTGGTTCAGCCATAGGGCTGGTCTTGGTTTTCGGAACTTTCCCTGTTGTATGGAGCAACTCTCTATATTTTCTCTTTTTTGCTGTCGCTGCGCACCGGGGAAATATATGGAATCAACTTCAAATTAAGAAATTGGCATATGCTTGAAGCTTTTAGCTTCTACGTATTTATGACGTTAGCAGCTCCTAGCCTGTTTTCATTGGTGTAAACCCAGAATAGTGAAACTGATTGCAAAGATATGATACGAATAGAGAGCAAAGCCTGAGGGCACATGGATCAGTGTTTTCTTTTGACGGTTACACTGGTCAGTTGTGGTGAGCTGAATGTTGGGTCCGATACTTAGAAATTTTCGTTTATTCCTGGTGACGCAGTTCTATCCTGGGGGCTTTTTAGTACTGTCAATGGTGATCAGTCGAAGCGCGAATTTTTTGGTTGTGAGATTAGTTACACTGACCCTTTGCTAAATCTAATGGATAGTTATTTTGTGCGATGAGCGGGCTGAAATTTAAAAGAAACACTACGAATAAGATACGTCATGCAAAACCCGCTTAAAAATAGAATAAATCTAATACTATTGACTGGCACGATTGTTCTTAGTTGTGGACCGACAGACCTATCAAACATCAAAAAAATCAGCGTCGATCTCGAGCGCATCAAATCGACAGACGTGCTTCTAGTTTCTGATCATACACTTCCTCAGCATCTCAATCTTGATACTGCTGGGGCAAATGGGGAGGAGCGAATTTTTATCGACCCCACTTTGGAAAGGCTTAGAGAGAAACTTCTATCCAGAGGATTAAATGCTTACATTCTGAATGTTGAAGACTTGACGGTAGACGGTGAGATCACCGATGAGGACACCTTTGAGGCTGCGTATGCGTTATATGACGAGGTTCTGAATGTAGCTGTAATGGCCCAAGCGACCATAGTGGCGATTCATTATGATGCAGATTTGATCCCCGCGGAAAACTACGGCAAGAATGCCGCTTACGCCAGCGCAGAAGAAGACGGTGAGGAATACGGATATGTCGGCGGAATTCAGCTTATCCTTGATGAGCGCTCGACGAGCGAAGCCACATTAAGGCTAGCCAACCAGATAATCCATCAAGATAAGATACTCGATCAGCTGCACGAAGTCGGATTTCGCATTCGTCCTGGTTATGACGGCAAGGTGCGATTCCAGGCAAATCAGACAATGAATATTTCGGGCCATTCTGCCGGAGGTTCTTTCCTGCTAGAGATCGCACCGCAAGATCAAGCTGTACGTTTGTACGGAACTCCAAACAATATAGTTAGAGCTATTGATGGCCCCCTGTCCTCATTGGCTGATACGATCAATTATTTTCGGAAGAATTTGATGTGATAACATTCTGTATCCATCAGGAAACGAGATGAAGCTACTCTTTCAAATTAATTTCATTATCTATTTATTTTGATAGTCTATCCTGCCGTGAAGCCTCCATCTGATAGAAAGACTGCGCCATTACAGAAGCTGGATTCATCGGATGCTAAGAACAGTGCGAGATTAGCAATTTCTTGATTCGATCCATAACGACGCATGGGTATCGACTCTGTTACAAATTCTCTCACCGAATTTGGGTCGTCGGGATTAAGCTGATCGTGAAGCGATTGCATCATCCGATTGTCTATTGGACCTGGTGCTAGTGAGTTAAATCTAATTCCCTCGCTTCCAAATTCGAGACACGCCGTTTTCATCATTCCTACAACAGCGTGCTTGCTAGCCGCATAGGGGCAGAGTCCATTGAATCCGACAACACCTGCACCAGAAGAGGTAGCTACGAAAGAGCCTCCGCCGCTTTTTTGCATTAGCGGAACAGCATATTTCATGAGCATCCAAACACCCGTCACATTCACATGAAGGATTTCGTTAAATTCTTCAATGGAGTATTCAGTTAAAGGTTTAATGATTCCCTCAGTGCCCCCATTCGCAAAGACTGCATCTAAGGCGCCGAACTGTTTATACGTTCTCGAGATGGCCTCTCTTATCGCACTTTCATCCTTTGCCTCGGCTTGCACAACAAGTATGTTATGAATTGACTCAAATTCGTTTTTTAAATCCTCGAGTTTTTCTGAGTCCCGGCCAATCAAGCATAAGTTAGCTCCATGCTCATGAAATAGCTTTGCTGTGGCCTTGCCTATTGCCCCTGTTGCACCAGTGATGACACATGTTTTGTCCCTCAGTCTCATGGTATTTTCCCTGCTTGAGTAATTATCTTGTCAATTGGCTAACGAATGATGGTTGGCGAATATCTTCTGAATTATTTTTTGATTGGCTTTGCCCCATGCGCACCACGAATTCATTACGGGCTCTAGAGACCTTCCGAATTTTGTGAGGGAGTATTCCACTTTCGGAGGTATCACTTCATACACCTTTCGGTGAACTAATTGATCTCTCTCCATTTCGCGAAGTTGCTTGGTTAACATTTGCTGAGTGATCGGGGGCAAGATTCTCTTCAGCTCACCAAAGCGTTTTGGTCCGTCTTTCAGATTATAAATGATCGCTATTTTCCACTTGCCGCCAATCAGCTTCAAGGAGTTGGTTATGGGGTCCGTACATTGATTCATAGTATGGTTTGGAATAACGGTATGAAAATGTTGCCTACTTTTCAATATCATACATAGGTTTATAATCCGGGTCATCAAAACTCGCCGGACTATGGGAAAAAGTGATGCTAGATCAGATGTCAAAAGAGATAAGGACCAAGGTCACCAGTGCAGGAGAGGTTAAGCTTTCGATCGCCAGTGTAGAAATACCGAAGCCAAAAGACAATGAAGTACTAATTCGAGTTGAAGCTGCCCCGATAAATCCGTCTGACCTTGGCCTGCTCCTGAGTTTTGCGGCCGATCTGGGCAGTATCCGCATTGAGGGCGAAGGAGATGAAACTGTAACCAGTATATCGATACATCCCCGGCTTATGGCCAGCATGAAGCCAAGGTTAGATCAATCGATGCCCGCCGGTAACGAAGGATCTGGTGTGATCATAGATGCGGGCAGTGATGCAAGAGAACTCATCGGTAAAACTGTCGGCCTGGCAGGCGGTTCCATGTACTCGCAGTATCGATGTGTCTCAGCAACCAGCTGTCTTGTGATGGAGGAGGGGACTACATCGGTAGAAGCGGCTTCGTCTTTCGTCAACCCCTTAACCGCGCTAGCTTTTGTAGAGACCATGAAGATGGAGCATCACACGGCCATGGTCCACACGGCAGCGGCATCAAATTTAGGGCAGATGTTAGTCAGAATCTGTAAAGATGATGGGATTCCTTTGATCAATATCGTCAGGAAGCAAGAGCAGATCGAGCTGCTGCAGTCTCTCGGTGCTCAGTATGTTTATAATATGAACGAAGCTTCTTTCATGGAGGATTTAGTAACGGCGCTATCTGAAACCGGGGCTACCCTGGGCTTTGACGCGACTGGCGGTGGCAACAATGGTGAGCTTCCGGGACAGATACTCTCAGCGATGGAAATCGCCGCCAATAAGACCGCGAAAGCATATAGTAGATATGGTTCTGAAACCTACAAGCAGGTTTATATCTACGGTGGCTTGGACCCATCGCCCACGGTTCTGAAAAGGGCCTTTGGCATGTCGTGGGGCCTCGGTGGTTGGTTGCTGACTCCCATGATAGGGAAAATCGGGATGGAGAAATTTCAAGGTATGAGACAACGCGTTGCCAAAGAAATTAAAACAACTTTCGCCAGCTCTTATGCGCAAGAAATCTCATTGAGTGAGATGCTTCAGCCAGATGTCATTAAGTCATATGCCAAGCAAGCGACGGGAGAAAAATACCTCGTTTGTCCGCACAAATAGATTAGAACCGAATCCGTTCTTCAGATCGAATTGAGCAGACAGTGCGCTACAAGCACTTCATAAAGCGTGCATTCATAACTATGTATGCATTTTCATTCGGATGCTGAGACCAGATCTCCTGCCACTCAGGATGCTCCTGTACGGCATTAAATTTCTTGTCTCTATCTGCTTTGTCGTCGTAACGAATCACCCAAGTAACGTTTGGCTGACCGTGTATCGATATTTGTGGATCATATCCATCTAATTCTGCTTCGATACCATCGTCAATCCAAAAATCGATGACGTCTAAATGCTCTTTTAGCCAAGGTACAGCAATTTCGGCCCATTCTTTATATTGCTCAAACCATTCTTTTTCTATGGTGTAGTCACGAATTTCTACAATTCCAGACATTGTCGTTTCCTTAACTTAATTTTTGCTTTCTCGATGGTTGATGTAGTCATCGTAACTGAGTGAAAGGGAGAAAAGAAATAATCAGAATGAATAGCATCAGGACAAGGAGAGCAGTTAAAAGGATCCTCATGGAGGTGGTCCGATTTGATTCAATAATGGTACCAGCGGGCGGACTCGAACCGCCACGCCCGTGAAGGCAATGGATTTTGAATCCATCGTGTCTACCAATTTCACCACGCTGGCACTGAGTGCGGTTTGGCGGTCGGCTGCTGCCGACGAGGTTATGCGCAAACCGGTATTGCACCAAGGAAGTGACTCATCCGGTCCGAACGACCAGTCATGCGGACACCTTCTCGGGCAGGGCGCGATTATAACAGCTGACCCTGTCCGCGCAATCTTACTGCGCTGAGGGATGTTGCGTATTCTTGGAGTCTTTCTTAGTGTCGCGGAATTCTATAGTCTTGGCCCGGCGCCACAAGACGGCTACGCACCTTTGAAACAGAGTACCCTCTGACTGATTTGTTATGCAGCTAAGCGATTTCACCTATCATTTGCCCGAGCGGCTCATCGCCAAACATCCGGCGCCTGAGCGGTCAGCCAGCAGGATGCTCAGTTTGCAGCGGGAAGACGGCAGGGTGTCTCATCACCGGTTTATTGAGCTGCTTGAGTTTCTGCAGCCAGAGGATGTGCTGGTCTTCAACAACACGCGGGTGATTCCGGCCCGTCTTTATGGACGCAAAGAAAGTGGCGGCCGGGTTGAAATCCTGATCGAGAGGCAGTTGGGCGCAGGTCGGTTGCTCGCGCAGGTGCGGGCCAGCAAGTCGCCAAAACCCGGAGTCAGGATCAGCCTGACTTTAACTCAGGAGAGCGACGAGTCAGATTGGGCAAGAAGCCTCACAGTGGAGCGCAGAGACGGTGAGTTCTTTGTGCTTGCCGCTGGCTCTCAGGATCAGCTGGAGACTTTGCTCGAGCAGTTCGGGCATGTGCCGCTGCCGCCCTACATCAGAAGAGAGGATGAATTACAGGACAGAGAGCGCTACCAGACGGTCTATGCCGAGGTGCCGGGAGCGGTTGCTGCGCCCACGGCCGGTCTGCATTTTGATGAGCCATTGCTTGCGGCTGTTGGGGAGAAGGGGGTCAGACAGGCATTTATCACTTTGCACGTTGGTGCAGGCACGTTTCAGCCGGTGCGTGTTGAGGACGTTACCACCCACAAGATGCATTCTGAGCTGGTAGAGATCAACCGCCCGACCTGTGAGCTGATTAATGGCGCGCGCAGCCGGGGAGGGAGGGTGATTGCCGTTGGCACAACGTCAGTACGCAGTCTCGAAGCCGCTGCAACAGCGGCAGGGCTGGAGCCCTTTTCCGGTGAGACAGATATATTCATCTACCCCGGCTACGAGTTTAAGCTGGTTGATGCAATGATCACCAACTTCCATTTGCCAGAGTCGACTTTGCTTATGCTGGTGAGTGCCTTTTGCTCGAAAAAAAAGGTACTTGACGCTTATCAGGAAGCTGTCAGAGAGGAATATCGTTTCTTCAGTTATGGCGATGCCATGTTCATTTACTGAGTAATCTGCTCCTGTTGCGGACAGTCTGAGGCTGGAAGGCAGGTCTGTGCGGGACTCTGACAGCGGCGCAGATTCTGCTATAATTTCCCCCTTAACCACTAGTAAATTACAAGGACACTACCCGCCATGAAAGCACCTGTGCGTGTTGCCGTAACCGGCGCAGCTGGTCAGATCAGTTATTCCCTTTTGTTTCGTGTTGCCGCTGGAGAAATGCTCGGCGCCGATCAGCCCGTTATCCTGCAGCTGCTGGAAATTACCCCGGCGCTTGAGGCGCTGAAAGGCACAGTGATGGAAATCGAAGACTGCGCCTTCCCGCTGGTCTCCGACATCGTGGCGACAGACGATCCGATGGTGGCATTCAAGGACGCAGACTACTGCCTGCTGGTTGGGGCCAGGCCCCGAGGGCCCGGCATGGAGCGTAAGGACCTGCTTGAGGCGAATGCCAGAATCTTTTCCGAGCAGGGTGCTGCCATTAACACAGTCGCCAGTCGTGACGTCAAAGTGTTAGTAGTAGGCAACCCGGCGAATACGAATGCCCTGATCGCCTACCGGAATGCACCAGATCTCGATCCCGGACAGTTCACCGCGATGACGCGGCTTGACCACAATCGCGCCATTTCCCAGCTCGCTGCCAAGACCGGTAAGCACAGTACTGAGGTGGATGGCATGATCATCTGGGGCAATCACTCTGCCACGCAATATCCCGATATTCACCACTGTACTGTCGCCGGAACGGCGGCGATGGAGTTGGTGGATCAGGATTGGACCGTAAACGACTTCATTCCCACTGTGCAGCAGCGTGGTGCAGCCATCATCAAGGCGCGTGGGGCATCTTCGGCAGCGTCTGCGGCCAACGCAGCAATCGAGCACATGCGCGACTGGGCACTGGGGACGTCGGGTAAGACAGTGAGCATGGGAATTCACAGTGATGGCAGTTACGGGGTGGAGAAGGGGCTGATCTACTCATTCCCGGTCACCTGTTCGGGCGGCAGCTACGAGATCGTGCAGGGTCTTGATGTGAATGCGTTCAGTCAGGAGTTGATGGATAAGACCGAGACTGAGCTCAGAGAAGAAAGGGACGCGATTGCTGAGCTGCTGCCCTAGTGGTGATCACGTAAGCGCGGTCTTGATAACACGCCTCTGATGACAAGCAACCCGATTACCCTGAGCAAGCGCAGTCAGTTCTGGATTTTTCAGACTCTGGGTTGGTCGGTCTGGGTTGCACTGCTGTCCTTCCGGGACCTGTTTGTCTATCCTGAGTTTCTGATCCCGCGGATCCTCTGCTGGGGGCTGATTGCGTTGATCGGTATGGTGCTCACTTATGGCCTGCGCGCCCTGCACCGGCTGGTCTGGGAGCGCGGGTTTGTTGTGCGTTTTCTGGTCACCTGGTTCGGGTCGTTGACGGCAGCGGTGCTCTGGCAGCCCTTCCGGAACAGCATCGCTTTGCTGCCATTCGGTGAGTTTCTGGATCCTCGTACCGCCGGGGCGCGCGAGCTCTTTGATGACCTGTTCTTGTCTTCGTTTCCGCTGATGCTGTCTTGGAGCGCGCTTTATTTCATTATCAAGTACTATCAGCTCCTGCAGGCTGAGAAGGAGAAAAGCCTGCGCTCCGAAGCGCTCGCCAGTGAAGCGCAGCTGTTGATGTTGCGCTATCAGCTGAACCCTCATTTTCTGTTCAACACTCTGAATGCCATTTCAACACTGGTGCTGTCGCAAGCGACCGGGCCTGCCAATGAAATGCTGACCAAGCTGAGTCAGTTTCTCCGCTATTCGCTTGATCACTCACCGCTTGATCGGGTAAGCCTGGCGCAGGAGTTAAAAACCTGTCAGCTCTATCTTGATATAGAAAGAGTCAGGTTTGGCGACCGGCTGAAAACTGACATCAAGGTGACTGACGAGGCTGGTCAGGGGCTTGTACCCAGTATGCTGCTGCAGCCAGTGATCGAAAACTCGATCAAGCATGGTATCTCCAAGCAGGAGCAGGGCGGGACAATCAGCATTCATGCGGCCAAAGCTGGGCAGACGCTGGAGATTCGAGTGATCGACGACGGGCCGGGGTTGTCGACAGAGCAGGAGAGCGACACGCAATTTTCTTTTTCAAACGGAGTGGGAGTGAGTAATATCAGAAGCCGCTTGGCTGAAATGTACAGCACTCACCATGATCTGACTTTTTCCAATGAGCCGCGACGAGGGCTGGCGGTTAGAATCAGGATTCCCTATGTCACGGAGTGAGAGCTCTTCTCTGACTGCTCTGGTTGTGGATGATGAAAAGCTTGCGCGAGAGGGGCTGGCGATGCGGCTTGAGGCGCTCGGGTCTGTCGATATTCTTAAGCAGTGCGAGAATGGCAGGGCTGCGCTTCGCGCTATTGCAGAATGTGAGCCGGATGTCGTGTTTCTTGATATCCAGATGCCGGGGATATCGGGATTTGATCTGGTCAGCCAGATGCAGGGAGATGCGATGCCGATGGTGGTTTTTGTCACCGCATTTGATGCGTTTGCCGTTGATGCCTTTCAGGTCCATGCCGTCGACTATCTGCTAAAGCCGGTTGAGCAGGAACGACTGGAGGCTGCGGTCAACAGATGTTTTGAGCGCAGGACAGGGCAAGCGGCCGCTGCGGACAAGCAGAAGCTGTTGGAAATGGTGGTTTCACTGTCCGGAAAGTCAGAGGACGCCATCAGAGATGTTCTGTTGACCGATGACATACCGGAGAATCAGATTGACCGTCTGGCGATCAAGGATGGCGCGTCAACCAGCTTCGTGCCGATCAGAGATATTGACTGGATTGATGCGGCGGGCGACTACATGTGTGTTCATGTGGGAAACCGGACCCATATCATGCGCACGACCATGAAAGAGCTCGAGTCCAGGCTGGACGCTTCAGTTTTCCAGCGGGTGCACCGCTCGACGATTGTCAATCTTGAACGGGTAGAGAAAGTATCCTCTCACATGAACGGGGAGTATTACCTCACCCTCATTGGCGGCTCGACGCTCAAGATGAGCCGTTCCTACAAAAACAAGATCAAGCACTTCTTTCCGGAATCATAAGAGCCGCATTCAGTTACTAAGATTCAATGTGGTCGAGGGGTAAAGCCGTGGTGTTTTGAACCTCGCGCAGCATAAAGCTTGAATGCACGTCGGTTACGCCTTCGATTCGGGTAATTTTGTTCAGCAGAAATTCCTGGTAGTACTCCATGTCCGGCACCACGACTTTCAGCTGATAGTCAGCAGACTGTCCGGTGATGAGCAGGCATTCAGTCACTTCCGCGTACGATCTGATTTGTTCTTCAAATTTTTCGAAGCGATCCGGAGTATGCCGGTCCATGCTGATCTGAATAAGTGCGGTCAGTTTTAAGTCCAGTTTTTTTGGGTCCAGCAGGGTGACTCTGCCAAGAATGATGCCGGCATCCTCAAGCTGTTTCACCCGTCTCGCGCAGGGGGAGGGAGACAGGCCGATGCGCTCTGCCAGCTCTAGGTTAGTTATGGTTCCATCCCGCTGTATTTCCCGCAGAATGCGCTTATCCAGTCTGTCCAGCTTCATCGAGAGAACTCCGAGCTACGACCCGTGGTTTGAATGTTAAAGCTTTCCATCAATTTCAATTAAAATAGTATATAAAACTAATTATATATCAAAAATTGGTGTAGATAACTACGAAAAGCCCAAAAATATAGAAAGTATGTGTAGAAATGCTAATCCGGTTTGACTACCATAATCACACTTTCTCGAAGCGGGTCAGCATTCACAAGATGCCGGTACCCGGGAGCGGATTTCTCACAAGGAAATCGCGGGAATCAGGTTAATCAGGCAGCGGTGTGACAGCGCTGGTTCCTGAAAACATAGAGTCAGAGAGTCTTCTTTGAATAGCGCCCGGACAAGTTGTCTTGATCCGGGCGCTGCATTTTTGATCCGGAATGAGGGAGGGGTCCCGATGCCAAACAACCGATTTGATCACCGTAAATACAAACCGTTTCAGCCGATTGCGCTGAGCGACAGAACCTGGCCGGATCAGGTTATAGAATCTGCGCCGGTCTGGTGCAGTGTCGATCTTCGGGACGGCAACCAGGCCTTGATTGAGCCAATGTCGGTTGAACAGAAAAAGAAGATGTTTGAATTGCTGGTTGAAGTCGGGTTCAAGGAGATCGAAGTCGGATTTCCGGCTGCTTCCCAGCCAGACTTTGATTTTGTGCGTTGTTTGATTGAAGAAGATCGTGTGCCTGATGACGTCACCATTCAGGTGCTGACCCAGGCCCGCCCGGAATTGATTCAGCGAACCTTTAAATCCCTGCGTGGCGCTCGCAGAGCGATTCTGCACGTTTACAACTCAACATCGACTGTGCAGCGTGAAAAGGTGTTTAAAACGGATGAAGCCGGCATCATCGACATCGCAGTAGCAGGGGCAACCGAAGTGAAACGTTGCGCGGAACTGGCTCCGGAAACGGAATGGGTATTCCAGTACTCACCGGAAAGTTTTACCGGTACGGAGATGGATTTTGCGGTCGAGGTCTGTGATGCGGTAAATGCTGTCTGGCTGCCGACTCCGGAAAACCCAGCCATCATCAACCTTCCTGCAACAGTAGAGATGGCCACTCCGAATATTTACGCTGATCAAATCGAGTATTTTTGCCGGAAGCTGAAAAATCGCGACTCGGTGATCATCAGTTTACACACCCACAATGACCGGGCCTCGGCAGTCGCTGCTGCGGAGCTTGCGGTGATGGCAGGTGCTCAGCGGGTTGAAGGAACCTTGCTTGGCAATGGTGAGCGTACCGGCAACATGGACATCGTGATCATGGCGATGAATCTCTACAGTCAGGGCGTCGACCCGGGCCTTGATCTGCATGACATGGATCGCATTGTTTCGGTGGTCAGAGAATGCACGCAGATTGACGTGCACCCGCGTCAGGCCTACTCGGGCGATCTGGTTTTTACGGCGTTTTCCGGTTCCCATCAGGATGCAATCAAAAAATGCCTGGATATCTATATAGAGGGGACTCCGTGGGAAATTGCCTATTTGCCCATAGATCCCCGTGATATCGGGCGTACCTATCAGGATGTGATTCGGGTTAACAGCCAATCCGGGAAGGGGGGTGTTGCCTACGTGCTGGCTAACAAGTTCGGCTTCCAGTTACCGCGCTGGCTGCAGATCGAGTTCAGTCGGGTCGTGCAAAAAGTGACTGAGGATACCGGGCAAGAAATCAGCCCTGATCAGATCTGGACCTTATTTAACAACCACTATCTTGATAACGCGAAAGCCCTGAGTCTGGAAGACTTCACCATTGCCAAGCACGAAGGGCGTGAAACGTTTGCCGCTAAGCTTAACTATATGGGTGAAATGATCGCGATAAGCGGTGAGGGTGATGGTGTGCTCGATGCGTTTGTTGAAGCGCTCAAGAATGCCATCAAGCTTGATTTTGAAATCATGGAGTATGGTGAGCACGCGTTGGGTCAGGGCGCCGATGCCGAGGCAGTGACCTATATCCAGATTCGATGCGAAGGGCAGAGGTACAGTGGTGTCGCCATCAGTAAAGATATCATCGCCTCTTCTCTCAACGCGTTCATGGGAGCTGCCAGTCAGCTGCTGAGTGAACGCGCAGCGGCAGCATGAGAGCAGCTCTTCCCGGGTCAGGCAGAAAACAGGGCAGGGCTCTGCCTGCCTCATCTTTGGTGTCAGTGTGCAAAGGATCTTGATCGCGTATGCTGAAAGTGCTGGTTGGCATGTCTTTGTCTTCATTTTTCATGGGCCTGTTTGGTGTGGACTGGCAGACAGTTGACCGGAAAATTGCCAGAGCTTTTCCTGCAGTGGAATTTGTCTCCACCGAAAGCCTTCTGGCCGAAGCGCAGCTCAGGGTTGCGCCGACGATAATTGATGTCAGGCTTCCCGAAGAGTATGACGTGAGCCATATTCCCAAGGCTCATAATTTGCAGAGCGCAGAGGCGATTGCTGCTGCTTTTCCAGATTACGCCGAGCCCATTGTTGTTTACTGCTCCGTGGGATACCGGTCAGCGGCTGTGGCCGAAGAGCTGGCTTCTCTGGGCTATACGAGCGTCAAAAATCTCAGGCATTCGATTTTCGAATGGGCAGAGCGCGGTTATGGTCTGGAAAACGCCGCCGGCAGCACGGCAAAAGTCCATCCCTACAGCCGAGCCTGGGGGAGCCTTATTCCCAAAGAGCTGCATGCTTATTCGCCTTAAAGGGTCCGCAGCGGGCAAACTATTTCCATCGGGTTTGCGACTTATCCTCCATAAACCAGTATCCTCGGATGCATAGAAGGTAGCCCGGTCGCGCTAAGCCGTGGCTGGTGCTGTGTTGATGAGAGTCTTGGACGATCTGGTATGAGTGTGATTGACGAAGATGAAGCGCTAATTGCTGCTGCTCTTGCCGGCTCTCCTCATGCCTGGGAAAAACTGGTCAAGCGTTATGAAAGCCGAGTTTTCAATCAGGGTTTGCGACTGATGGGTAACCCCAGTGATGCGATGGATCTGCTGCAGGAAGTCTTCCTCGGGGTATATCGCAATCTGCATCGGTTTCGTGGTGATGCCAAATTCAGTAGCTGGCTCTTTCGAATTGCTCACAACAAGGCGATCGACTTAAGCCGGCGCAAACGCTTGCTGGCCGGAACGCCGCCAAACGCCGAAGGGGAAGCAGACCCGCTGGAGAGCGTTCCTGCAGACCGGCAGCAGGAGCCGGAGATCAGTCTGATGCACTCTGAGCTCAACCAGCGCATTGTTGAAAGACTCAATCAGCTGCCGCTGGCTCAGCGCCTGGTCGTTGAGCTCAAGGTTTTCCAGTCCATGACTTTCGAGGAGATCGCCGATATGCAGGATATCTCAGAAAATACAGCTAAAACCCGTTTCTACGCTGCGCTCAAGAAACTCAAGCAAACCACGGAGGACGAGCATGTCCTGTCCTAAGACTGTTCACCTGTTACAAGAATACTTCTCTGACTCGCTTTCAGTGCAAGCGGGCGCAGAGTTCGACAAGCACCTCGCTCAGTGTGGAGAGTGTCGCGCCGAACTGGACACCCTGCTGCTTACCAGGCAGGAATTGCTGTCATGGCAGGAGCAGCGCGTGCCCCATTGGGATCGCGGGCTTGAACTGTTTAAGCGCGAACATGCTGCCGAGCCGCCAGCGACGGGTTGGTTTGGGCGCTGGCAATGGGCGCCTACCGCCGCTTCATTCGCCATGCTGTGTCTGTTGCTGTTGAACACTTCAGTGTCGGTCAGCGACTCAGGGTTTGAAATTGCCTTCGGTGGATCAGCCGAGCGTGCCGAAATTGACCGGTCTCTGGCGACGTTTGAGGCGCAGCAGCTCGCCGAAATTGAGTCTCTGATCCGCCGCTTTGAGGCCCGTCAGGATTCAAATAACGTCCAGTTGCTGCAGGCGGTTATGGAACAGACTCAACAGTCGACGGCAGAAAGTCTTGATCGGATCTATGCGTATTTTGAAGAGCAACGACTGCGGGATCTGCAGGATATGCAGCTCGGCTATCAGCAACTGGCCGACAGCGATTACGCAACGCTGCGCTCGCTGCAGGAATTGGCGCAGTTTGTGAGTTACCGTGAGTCAGCGCGCTAGAACGAATGTCGACTGAGATGAATATTTTCGGATTATCACTGACTTTCCGCCGCCCCGGACATGCTGGTCGCTGGTCGCTATGGATCTGTTGCGCCTGCCTGGCAGCAAGCAGCGGGTATGCGCAGGGACCTTCCCTGCAAGAGATGCATGACGATCTTACGCTTTTTTCAGGAATACTGTCTGAGGCGCTGAAACTGAACGACTCTGGTGGTCTGTTTGGTCGCAGCCTGGGTGGGATTTCCAGTACGTATCTGGTGAATCAGGGGGCCGTATTCGAGGTGAGGTCACCGTTGGCCAATCGACGTAACCGGATGGGGCTCGCTTCTCTGAGTTCAGCAATGCAGTCATTGCAGCTGCAGGAGAATCCCTTTCTTGCCATGCGCCGATCCATGCCGACAGTCTCTCTCGAGAGCCCGTCTCTGGCCGCTGATAGCACCATCCCGGATGATCGATACCAGTTGCTTAGAGATCAGATCGCGAACATCGATTTTTCTCTGGTGGTGAACACAGCTGTGCAGCAGGCGACCCATTCGGTGCGGGCTTTGCGGGCACTGGGGAGCGTCGACGAGGCGACCTACAATGCCCTGTTCGGAGAAATTGAAAGCCTGCGTGGGCGGGTCGGTGAGCGCGTTGACGAGTTGCGGTTGCTTGAGGCAGAACTGCGCAACAGCTCAAGCGTGAGCTCGGGTGCCCGCTCCTCTGATGACGCGCGCGATGCGCTCGCTGCCAGACTGGAAGCGCTGATGCAGCAGCTGAGCCCCATCAGGGAAGAAGCGCTGACTCTCGCAGCAGAACTGAAAGAGAGAGCAGCGCAAGCTGAAATTGAATTTGCCGATCAGTGGCAGCGAGATTTAACAAGCCTTGAAGGGGCGCTGTATGCGAGCCTTTGCGCTTACGGTGAAACGCTTGAGCGAATCCCGGCCGATGAATCGCTGTCCTTTGTCCTGAAAGGACTCGGTGACGAACCGACCGGCGCCCGCCGAACTGACAAGGTGCACATCGTGTTACGGTCCGATCTGTCCCGATGTGTCGAAGGGGAAATCGATTGGCCTCAGCTGCGGTCAGGTTCTGTGAGTTACAGTTACTAGAAATTGCAGGCAGTCGAAGTGAAATCTGTTTCCTGCCGTGTGCCCCGGTGGGACATTTTGGGGAATTTTGGGTGAAATGGTGACAAATCATTCGGTCTGCACGGAGCGCGTGAAATGGACTTGGTTTTGCGCTTGCAAGTCTTATAGTGTTGTCGTTTTGGATCACCGCCACGAATGACGCTGGTCGGATGGGTGACCTCTCCCGCTTGGGTAAGATAAAGAACAATGAACGCCGCTTTCTAGGAGAACAAAAATGGACTGCCCGAAGTGCAATTCCGCGATGCAAGAACTCAAGATTGAAACCCTGCACGGTCAGGTTGTGATCGACAAATGCGAGAGCTGTAGCGGTTTGTGGTTCGACAATGGTGAGGCGGAACAGCTGAAAGGTGACTGGATGGCCGAGTTCGCCGACAGCGGTGACCCGGAAGTGGGCAAATCCTACAATACTGTCCGGGATATCCAGTGCCCGCGCTGCGGGAAAACCATGAAAAAACTCAATGACCCCAAGCAAAAGCATCTTGAATACGAAGCCTGCGAAGAGCACGGCATGTTTATGGACGCAGGGGAATTTACTGATTACAAATACGAAACTCTGTTGGATATCTTCCGCGATGCGGTAGCTTCGCTGAAACGGGGCAAGTAAGGATGTGAGAGTCGCAGCCCTCCGTTCTGCGCCACTCGCAACGTTAGTCGAAATGCCATCTTGGGTGAGCCCAGATGGCATTTTTTGTGGCCGCTGACCCGAGCCCCGGGAACCTACCAATGTCGGTCCACTGCCGATCTGCTGAATGAAAGTCTGAACCCGCTGAAGCATACAGGCCCCGCTCCTGAACCATCGTCGTCAGGGTGCTCTGCTGAACCGGATTGATGCTGCCATAAGAGACTTCGGCGGCATCTCCACCGCTGTGCTGAAAATCGTCCATGAGTCTGCCGAGCTTCGACCGGGTGAGCCCGTAGCGGCCGGGGTGCGCAAGCACCGCGATTCCTGAAGCTTGCTGTATCGCGGCAATAGCTTCATCCATTTCAGGCCACTGAGCCGCGACAAATGCGGATCCGCCCGGACGCAGGAACCTCTTGAATGCTCTCTGCATATCTTTGGCATGAGCTTCAGCCACCAGAAATTCAGCGACATGGCTGCGGGTCCAGGAAATACAGGGTTTGGATTGCAGGTACTCAAGCAGGCCAGAAATGTTTTGCCCACTGAGTTTTTTATCCATGGCGACGATGCGGTCGCGGCGAAGTTGTTGTTGACGGCTGACATAATCATTCAGAGGTGTCGACTCGGCGTCGATGCCGAGGCCGACGATATGAATTTCCATGCCGCGCCAGCCTGCGGAAATTTCCAGCCCCGGAACCAGGGTCAGGCCGGGCGGGATCTTCCATCCTGAACAGTTCAGTAAACAGTCGTGATCAGTGATGGCCAGATGGGTCACATGGTTAGCAACGGCACGGTCCATTAGGAATTGGGGCGGGTGCTGGCCGTCAGAAAAATGGCTGTGGCAGTGGAGGTCGGCTTTCATCTCAGGTCTCAAAACGGATTCTTCGTCGCTTTTCAGCGATTAACACCGAAGACGGATCGAGAAGCGGTGGGTCAAGCTGCTGAGAAGACTGTTGCTGTACTCGGGTACGGAACCGTGCAGCGCAAGCGTTCATGTTGGTGCCATCCGCCCATTGATGTGTTCGGGTGCTTCGTAAAAAGTGAGCGTTCAACAGCGATGCAGCTCACTGTCGCCGAAATGAGCCGGTCTCTGCTGCAGTAGGACCAAATAGGCGGCATGTCATTACTACGCTCTTTTACGCAGAGCTGGATTGGTATGCCGTATCACGGTCTGACCGCTGGCAAAAATCGCAGGGTGATCTCCCCTGTCGAAGGTTCCGCACACCGGCTGTTGAGGATGGTAGAAATCCGGGCCGCGCAGCAATTCGCTTTGGCGAGGCGGGCACGGCTTGCCGCGAATCGCGCTGGGCGGCGCAACTAGTTGACTGTTTTGCTTGGTGATTGAATACTACGGGTCTGGTCCCAATCGCGGCAGGAGATTCATGCGTCTCACCACTAAAGGCCGTTATGCGGTCACCGCCATGCTTGATCTGGCCATTCATCGTGAGCAGGGGCCGATCAGTCTTGCAGACATTTCTCTGCGCCAGAGTATCTCGCTGTCCTATTTAGAGCAGCTCTTTGCGCGCCTGCGTAAAGGCAGCCTGGTGAAAAGTGTGCGCGGGCCGGGGGGAGGTTATGAGCTCGACGGAACGCCCGAGCACATCAAAATTTCTCACATCATCGACGCCGTCAATGAGTCGGTCGACACGACCAAATGCCGGGGTGCCGGTAATTGTCAGGGCGGGGAGACCTGTCTGACGCATCACCTGTGGGAGGATCTGAGTGAGCAGATTCACGATTTTTTGCAGGGCGTCAGCCTGGCTGATCTGGTGACAAAAAATGAAGTCAGGCAAATAGCCCGCAACCAGGATAAGAAGCAGAACCGGCTGAGTTCATCGACCAGCAGCGATGACTCCGTTCTGGTCGATTCGCAGATTCCGGCAACAGCCCTTTGAAGTCAGGAGAATTGGGTTCCGATGCAGCTTCCTATTTATCTAGATTATTCCTCTACCAATCCGGTTGACACCAGAGTGGCCGCCAAGATGGTGGAGTGCCTTACCCTGGACGGAAATTTTGGTAACCCGGCTTCGCGGTCGCATATGTCTGGCTGGAAAGCCGAAGAGGCAGTAGAGACGGCTCGTCGTCAGGTGGCTGACCTGATCCACTGTGACCCCAGAGAAATTGTTTGGACCTCTGGCGCGACGGAATCGGATAATCTCGCGATCAAGGGTGCGGCGAAGTTTTACCGGGAGAAGGGCCGGCATCTGGTTACCTCGGTGATAGAGCACAAAGCCGTGCTCGACAGCTGTAAGCAGCTTGAGCAGGAAGGTTTCTCTGTGACCTATCTGACCCCCGACTCCCGGGGAATGATCAGCCCCGCGCAGGTCGCCGCTGCGATTCGCCCGGACACGACGCTGGTGTCTCTCATGCATGTGAACAATGAAATTGGCGTGGTCAACGACATCCGGGCAATAGGCGAAGTTACCAGGCAGCACGGGGTCTTGCTGCATGTTGATGCGGCCCAGAGTGCCGGAAAAATCGCGATTGATTTGTCACAGATGCAGGTCGATCTGATGTCGCTGACGGCCCACAAAATCTACGGGCCCAAAGGCATCGGCGCCCTGTACGTGCGACGTCAGCCAAAAGTCAGAATTGAACCGCAGGTGCACGGAGGCGGGCACGAGCAGGGCATGCGCTCGGGCACGTTGCCAACGCATCAGATTGTCGGAATGGGAGAAGCATTTGCACTGGCTATGAACGAGATGGCTGCCGAGAATGCGCGGATTCTTGCCCTGCGCAATCGACTGCTGAATGGTCTGAAAGCGATCCCGGCGATAAGCGTCAACGGCGATCTGGAGCAGCGCGTGCCCGGCAATCTCAACGTCAGCTTCGGCTATGTCGAGGGTGAATCACTGATGCTGGCTCTGAGAGATCTGGAGATTTCATCGGGATCTGCCTGTACTTCCGCCAGTCTCGAGCCGTCCTACGTCTTGCGTGCCCTCGGCTTGTCAGATGAACTTGCGCACAGTTCGGTGCGAATCACGGTCGGACGCTTCAGCACAGAAGAGGAGATTGACTATGCGGTGGCGGTCATCGAGAAGGCGGTGGCAAAGCTGCGGGAGGGCTCCGCGCAATGGCTGGCCCGTGATTCTGCGACCGGATAAACCGCTCCCGGCAGGCCTGCTGCGACAGCGCTCACAGGCTCTGTGCTAATCGCCTGAATTGCTGAGCTTTTTTCGCTGAGATTACTGCGCCAAAATCGTGCAAAATCGCGAAAATTCCGCGTATAATGCGCGATCTTTTGCGACCACCAAACCGATTGGAGTAACCATGGCGATCGAACGAACCCTTTCCATAATTAAGCCTGATGCTGTAGCCAAGAACGTGATTGGCGAGATCTATACCCGCTTTGAACAGGCGGGGCTCAAAATCGTGGCATCTAAAATGGTGCAGCTGACTGATGAGACCGCTGGTGGCTTTTATGCTGAGCATCAGGGTAAAGGCTTCTACGGCGACCTGATCGAGTTTATGACTTCGGGCCCCGTTGTGGTTCAGGTGCTCGAAGGCGAGAATGCTGTTCTGCTCAACCGTGAACTGATGGGCGCCACCAATCCCGCCGAGGCAGCACCCGGCACGATTCGGTCCGACTTTGCTCAGTCTATTGATGCCAATGCGGTGCATGGTTCCGATTCCACCACTTCTGCGGAGCGGGAAGTCAGCTATTTCTTTACGCAAGAAGAAATCTGCCCGCGCAGCTAAGCGCCCGGCAAACGCGGGGGCTCTCAGGGAGCGATCATGAAACCTAACCTGCTCGGCTTGAGTCGAGAGAAGATGAAAGCGCTGTTCTCCGAGCTGGAGGAGAAGCCCTTTCGCGCCCAGCAGGTTATGCAGTGGATTCATCAGCGTGGGGTGCTAGATCTCAATGAGATGACGGATATCTCAAAGGTGCTGCGCGGTAAACTGGAACAACTGGTTGAGATCAGAGCGCCGAAAGTTGTGGCTGATTATCCCTCAGAGGACGGCAGCCACAAATGGATCATTGAAGTGGCCTCTGGCTCGCGTGTCGAAATGGTGTTCATACCGGAGGGCAGCAGAGGAACGCTGTGCGTTTCCTCCCAGGCGGGTTGCTCCCTTGACTGCAGCTTTTGTGCGACGGGTAAGCAAGGATTTAACAGCAACCTGACCGTTGCCGAGATCATCGGACAGGTGTGGCTGGCGCGGCAACAGCTTGACGGCTTCGATGCCGCGGCGCAGCGTCGGATCTCCAACGTTGTCATGATGGGCATGGGGGAGCCGCTCATGAACTTTGAGCCGGTGATGGATGCGGTCAGTCTCATGATGGACGATTGGGCCTACGGGCTTTCCAAGCGAAAGGTCACCATCAGTACTTCAGGAGTGGTGCCAGCCATACGGCGAATGAAAGAGTACACCGATGCGTCTCTCGCCGTTTCCCTGCACGCGCCCAATGATGCATTGCGCAGCAGCATCATGCCAATCAACAAAAAGTACCCGATTGCCGAACTGATGGATGCGGTGAAAGAGTATATGTCGAGCCTCCAGGACAAGCGCGTTCCGGTGATTGAATATACGGTGATAAAGGGTGTGAATGATCATCGTCAGCATGCCAGAGAGCTCGCGGAATTATTGAAAACACTGCCTTGCAAGATCAATCTGATTCCGTTCAACCCGTTTTCTCTGAGCGACTACAGACGTCCCAGTGATTCAGTGATCAGCAATTTTCGCGAGATACTTCAGCGTGCCGGTTTTACGGTAACTGTCCGCACCACCCGGGCTGATGACATTGGCGCTGCCTGTGGTCAGTTGGTCGGAGATGTTGAGGATCAGACCCGTCGCCAGGAGCGCCACGCCCGTCGTGCTGAAGCCAGGCAGAATGAAGCGTCCGAGCATTCCGGTCAGAGTCGCGTTGAGCGCGCCCGGATTCTGGCCAGCACCGGCAAGGCTGCAGCGTCCGACCCACTTGTGCTGGGGTCATAAGCCATGTTCCGCGCTGTCGTCTACCACGTCCTTCGGTTTGCCAGATACTTTTTCTGGGCGTCTGTCCTCGTGGTGATGAATGCCTGTGTGACGACCACAACAGGCGGATTCAACGTGGAGCCTTCGGATGAAGAATCCCTGGAAAATTATATACAGCTGGCCGTGGCTTACTTCGATGCCAATGATATGCCCAATGCGCGTCGTCATCTGAATAATGCGCTGGAGATAGACAGCCGAAATTCCGAGGCCTACAACATTCTGGCGCTGATCTCCCAGCGGGAAGGCGATCTGGAACTTGCGATCGAAAATTTCCAGCGGGCGGTGCGTCTCGATCAAGACAATGCAAGGGCTCGGAATAATTACGCTGCCCTGCTGTTTTCCATGGGGGATTATGAGAGCGCCTTTGACGAGCTGTTGACCGTCACGCAGGATGCTATGTACGAAGGCCGGGCCGTGGCGTTTGAAAATCTTGGTCGCAGCGCGGTGAGTCTCGATCGCCCGGAAGAAGCTGAAGTCGCTTTTACGCGTGCCCTGCAGTTGAACAGCAATCTGTACATCTCATCAATTGAACTTGCCCTGTTGCGCTTTCAGCGTGGTGACTGGCCGGGGGCGCGGCAGGCGTTTCGACAGTACCTCACGACCACCGAATTCTACAGTCTGCCGCATACCCCGAGGGCTCTGCTTGCGGGTATCATCATTGAAGGCCGATTCAACAATCAGAAACTGGTTGATGACTTTACCCGTATACTGACAACTCTCTATCAGGATTCTCCAGAATACGCGGAGCTACAGCAGAGAATGACCGATGCCAACTGAAGCGTCATCAGAAACTGCCCCGGAAGAGTCGCTTGCCGGCGGCGCAGCTGACAATATCAGTCCGCTCTCGCCCGGCCAGATGCTCAGTGCTGCCCGGGTGCAGCAAAACCTGACGCAGCGGGAAGTTGCAGAAACGCTCCACATCACGATGCATTATGTGAATGCGATAGAACATGATGAGCATGACAAACTGCCGGGGGCCGTTTTTGCCAAGGGTTATATCAAGCGCTATGCCGAGATTATGGCGCTTGACGAAACAGCGGTGATGGTCGCCTATGAAGGCCTCGGCTATGCCAGTCCGGCCGCGATTGCGGGCACCGGCAGAAATACAAGAAAACCACGACGCGTTGGCAAATCGCTGTGGGCAGTGGCCGCATCGGCCGCGGTTTTTATCAGTCTTTTCCTGGGGCTCTGGGCTTGGAATGGTGAGGATGCCGATACACCGGCAGGTTCACTAGAACCGGCTCTCAGCGAGTCGCCAGAATCGTCCGGCCCGGCGCAACCGTTAACTGCCATGCCGGCTGCTCCGGCCGACAGCGATTCCGCGTCTCGGCGTGCAGCGGCTGTAGTGAGGGACCCCCTGTCTTTGCCGTTGGCAAGCCCGCAACAGGCAACGGTCGATGGGCGGGCGGTTTCGGGATCAGTCAATCGGGCGGAGATCGACGAGGGAAACGCCAGCGGATTGGATTCTGCCGAGCCGGCGACTGTGGTGGAAGGTGAAGGCAAGGATACGCTCAAGCTGAGTTTCAGCGGAACGAGCTGGATCGAAGTCAGAGACAGTGGTGACGGTGACAGATATCGCGAACTGAGGATGGCTGGCGATGTGCTGGAAATCAAAGGCGTGGCGCCGTTCGATGTATTCCTCGGTGATGCGCCCCGGATCCGGCTGTCCTTGAACGGTAATGACATTGATCTCTCACAAGAACCGCGTATCGACAATTCTGTACAACTGACTGTAGGCCTCTGAACATGATGAGACACGCACAAGCGCCTGCTCGCCGACAATCCAGACAGATCATGGTCGGTAATGTCCCGATTGGTGGCGATGCGCCTATTTCCGTCCAGACGATGACGAATACGGAGACCACCGACGTTGACGCCACACTGGCGCAGATCAGGCGCATGCAGACAGCGGGTGTCGATATCGTCCGGGTCTCGGTCCCCAGTCAGGATGCTGCAGCGGCATTCAAGCAAATCCGCGCGCAGGTCGATGTGCCCCTGGTAGCAGATATCCATTTTGATTACCGGATTGCTCTGAGCGTCCTGGAAAACGGGGTGGACTGCTTGCGGATTAATCCGGGTAACATCGGCAGCGAAGAGCGCATCAGAGCAGTCATAGACAGCGCGAAAGATAAGGGAATTCCGCTGCGCATAGGGGTCAATGCAGGCTCGCTTGGCAAGTCTCTGCTGCGCAAATACAAAGAGCCGACCGCTGAAGCCATGGTCGAATCGGCACTGACTCAGATAGACATTCTCGACAAGCTGAATTTTCAGAATTTCAAAATCAGTCTGAAAGCTTCTGAAGTCTTCATGACCCTGGCGGCCTACCGCGCGCTGGCCGGTCAAATTGACAATCCCTTTCACCTGGGCATCACAGAAGCAGGCGGACAGAGGTCGGGCACCGTGAAGTCGGCTATTGGTCTGGGTGCGCTGCTGATGGAAGGTATCGGCGATACAATTCGGGTTTCGCTCGCCGCGGATCCTGTTGAAGAAGTGAAAGTGGGGTTCGATATTCTCAAGAGTCTCGGACTTCGGCACAAAGGGGTTAATCTGGTGGCCTGCCCGAGTTGTTCCCGACAGAATTTTGATGTCATCGGCGTGGTCAACGAGCTGGAACGCAGACTGGAAGACATCATTACGCCCATTGACGTCGCGGTAATTGGTTGCATTGTTAACGGGCCGGGCGAGGCCAAAGTGGCAGAAATCGGATTGACCGGGGCGACGCCCAACAACCTCGCCTATGTGGAAGGGCAGCCGCATCATAAAATACAGAACGATCAGTTGCTCGATGAGCTTGAAAACATGGTGCGTGAAAGAGTTGCTGCCAAACAAAAAGCGCAAGCTGACGTCATCGCCACTGATTGAGGCCGACAGCCCGTGTCCAAGACAAGAATACAAGCCATCAGAGGCATGAACGACGTCCTGCCGGAGGAGTCGCCGGCATGGCACTTTCTGGAAGCGCAATTCCATGCGGTGGTCAAACGCTTTGGATATCGCGAGATCCGCTTTCCGGTCCTTGAACAGACCCAATTGTTCAAGCGCTCAATCGGTGAAGTAACCGATATTGTCGAAAAAGAGATGTACAGCTTTGACGATCGCAACGGAGACAATCTCAGTCTCAGGCCGGAAGGCACAGCGGGCTGCGTCCGTGCTGCGGATCAACATGGTCTGCTGTATAACCAGCAGCAGCGGCTCTGGTATCAGGGCCCGATGTTCCGCCATGAGCGGCCACAAAAAGGCAGATACCGACAGTTCCATCAGTTCGGCGTAGAAGCATTCGGTATGCCGGGCCCGGACATTGATGCTGAACTCATTCAGATTTCGGCCACGCTCTGGCAAGCGCTTGGCCTTGCCGAGTCCGTCAGCCTGGAGTTAAACAACATTGGCAGCGCTGGTGATCGCAATGCTTACGGACAGGCGCTGACTGCATTCTTAGAAGCCCATGCCAGTGAGCTTGACGACGACGCAAGACGGCGCATGCACAGCAATCCGATGCGCGTGCTGGACAGCAAGAATGAGGCTGTACAGTCGGTGCTCGCGGATGCGCCGGCTCTGGCAGATTTCGTCAGTCAGGAAAGCTGTGAGCATTTTGAGGCGCTCCTGCAGCTTCTTCAGTCACTAGGCATCGAATATTCGATCAATCCAAAACTGGTGCGGGGGCTGGATTATTACAATAACTGCGTTTTCGAGTGGACGACCGATCAGCTCGGTGCGCAGAGTGCTGTTTGTGGCGGGGGGCGCTACGACGGACTGGTCGCTCAGCTGGGAGGCAGGCCTACCGTGGCGGCCGGGTTCGCCATGGGCGTTGAGCGTTTGGTTCTCATGCTTGAAACGCTTGAACGTGTTCCGGAATCCTATCGGCGACCGGTCGATGTTTACGTGTTGACGGCCAGTGAAGGTCTGTCCTCGCAGGCTCTGCGCCTGGCCGAAGCCATTCGCGCCCAGTGTCCGGGCAGGGGTATCGTCTGCCACTGCGGAGGGGGCAAATACAGCAGTCAGGTCAAACGGGCATTCGCCGCAGGCGCAAGCCTTGCCGTCGTGCTCGAAGCTGCAGGTGACAATGCCCCGCTGAGCGTCAAAATCAGGCAGCTAGCAGGTTCAGATGACGTCTGGACCGGAGAGTTGAGCACAATTCCCGCCGAAGTCGCCCGATTACTGGGGGCTTAGGCGGAAAATCCGCCAGACATTCGTGCGTCGCATAGCCTAAACGGTTAGAATTTGGCGTTTTTTCAGGTTCCGGTGCTGTCGGAACCCTCAAGCGGGTCTCTTCGGTGCGCCAGTCGCACTGAAGGCAGGCCAAGAAGGTAAAGAAGGAAAAGAAGGAGAGTGCCGTGGCGTTGCATGCCGCAGAAGAAGAAAGTCTTGAAGCCCTCAAGAAGTGGTGGCAGGACAATGGTAAGGGGCTGATCTATACCGCAGTTGCCGTATTTGCCGGCGTGACGGGCTGGTTAGTCTGGAACAATTCGACCGCCAGTCAGGCGGAAGCGGCTTCCGATCTGTATGAAGAAATTCTCAGCATTACCCTCGTTGAAGAAGGCGAGCGCGTTTCCGCTGCTGACAGCGCGCGCGTGATCGAACTGGCAGAAAGCCTGCGCTCCGATCACGGCTCGTCGATTTACGCCAAATTTGCTTCGTTATTTTCTGCTCAGCAGGCGGTGCAGAACGATGATCTGTCAGCTGCCGAGAGGGACTTGCAGTGGGTTCTGGACAATCGGAGTCAGGGCGTCATGGGCGAAGTGGATGAAGGCCTGATTCTTACCGCGAGTTTGCGTCTGGGCCGGGTGATTCTGGCGCAGGGGGACGCAGAGCGGGCGCTGGACCTGTTGAATACGCTTGATCCGAGCGCTTTCGAAGGGGGCTTTGGCGAATTGCGTGGTGATATTTATCTCGCTCTCGGCCGTGTTGTGGATGCCCGTGATGCCTATACGGCCGCGCAGCAATCGGGTTCGAGCAGCGATGGCCTGCGCATGAAACTGGACAACCTGCCTGATGAGGGTTGACGGCAGAATCTCGGGGGCACGCAAAATGAGAATCGTTCAGGCGAAAAGAGCCGGACTGAAGACGCTGACGATGCTGGGCATTGTGTTGCTTCTGACCGGATGTGCCGGTGTTAATCTCAATCCCCTGGAATGGTTCAACTCTGACGAGGAGGTCAATCCGCCGAAGGAGCTGGTGGACATCTCGGCCGAAATTCGCCTTGACCGGCTCTGGAGTGTGGACGTCGGCAATGGGCAGGGGGATAACTACACTGAAATTACGCCGGCCATTGCGGGCAGGGTCATTTTTGCAGCAAGCGAAAATGGCACTGTGCTGGCCGTCAATCTTGATTCGGGGGACGTGTTGTGGCGCAACCGGCTAGATGAGCGCCTGATCACCGGTGGTGTTGGTGCCGGCGGCGGTCTGGTTATTGTGGGTAGCCGGGATGCCGAAGTTATCGCGCTGGATCAGTCCACCGGTGAAACAGTGTGGATTGGCCAGGTGACCTCTGAAGTGGTCGCGCAGCCTATCGCCAACGAAGACATCGTGGTAGTACAAACCGTTGATGACAAAGTGACGGCTCTTGATAACGTGTCCGGTGAGCAGCGTTGGATCTATGAATCAACCCAGCCACCGCTGACGCTAAGAGGTACCAGTCGCCCCGTCTTTACTCCAGCTGACACCGTGGTAGCCGGCTTCAGCAATGGCACTTTGGTATCGGTTTCGGCAGATGACGGAGTGTGGCGCTGGGAAGAACGGGTGGCGGTCCCCGAGGGGCGCTACGATATTGATCGGGTAATTGATATTGACGGCGACCTTGTGCTCGACGGCAACCGCATCTTCGCCTCCAGCTATCAAGGGAATCTGATTGCGCTGGATGTTGCAACGGGTCGGATCGTCTGGGGCCTGCAGGACGCATCGAGCTATCACGGGATTACACAGGGGTTTGGTAACCTGTACTACTGTAGTGATGAGAGTCACGTAGTGGCGGTGCGCGACGAAAGCGAAGACATCGTCTGGCGCAATGAAGACTTGCAGCATCGCAGCATCACTGCTCCGACAGCCATCAGTAACTATGTTGCCGTCGCGGATTTTGAAGGCTATGTCCATCTGATTTCACAAATCGACGGGCGGATTGTGGGCCGCTCCCGAGTGGATGACGATGGCGTCAGAGCCAATTTGCTCGCTGACAGAGGCCGCCTGATCACCTTCGGAAACAGCGGTACACTGGCAGCCTACAGCCTGCAGTAGCAGGAACCCGCTTTCGATTACCGAGAACCCAGCTTCAGGTCATACGCATGAAACCTGTCATTGCTCTTGTTGGCCGTCCTAACGTCGGTAAATCGACTCTCTTTAACCGTCTTACCCGGAGTCGGGATGCGCTGGTCGCCAACGTCCCGGGCCTGACCCGCGATCGCCAGTATGGGGAAGGCAGGCTCGATCAAACGAGCTTTCTGGTCATCGACACCGGGGGCATTACGGGCTATGAGGAAGGTATCGACTCCGAGATGGCCGCGCAGTCCCTGAGGGCCATCGAGGAAGCCAGTCTCTGTCTGTTCATGGTGGATGCCAGAGACGGTGCGGCGCCTGACGATTCAAAGATACTGGAATATCTGCGCAAAGGCTCGAAACCCTTCTATCTGGTGGTCAACAAGGTTGACGGCCTTGATCCTGATCAGGCTGCTGCGGAATTTGCCGGCTTCGGGGTGAAGCAGCTGTTCACCATTGCCGCGTCGCAGGGTAAGGGTGTCAAGCAGCTGCTGCTTGAGGTGCTGGCCGAGCACGATGCGCAGGAGGAAGTTGATGAGGTCATTCCCCGCGGCATCAAGATTGCCGTCGCGGGTCGGCCAAATGTCGGTAAATCAACTCTCGTCAACAGAATGCTTGGAGAGGAGCGGGTGGTGGTTTATGACCAGCCCGGTACGACACGGGACAGTGTTTATATTCCCTTCGAACGGCGCGGCAAAGCCTACACGCTGATCGATACTGCCGGTATCCGCAAGCGGGGTAAAACCAAGGAAACCGTTGAAAAATTTTCCGTTGTGAAGTCTCTGCAGGCGATCGAAGATGCTCATGTGGTGATCCTGATCATCGATGCCAAACAGGGTATTGTTGAGCAGGATCTGCATCTGCTCGGCTATGTGATCGAAACAGGCAGAGCCCTGGTGATCGGTATCAATAAATGGGACGGGATGGACGAGGCTGCGAAAGATAAAGTGCGCCTCGACATCAGGCGACGTTTTGCTTTTGTGGATTTCGCGAACATTCATTTTATTTCGGCTCTGCACGGCTCGGGCGTGGGTGAGCTGTACAAGTCGGTGAACAAAGCCTATGCCTCAGCGCGAAAAGATCTCGGGACTAACCAGTTGACCACGATTCTGCAAAGCGCTGTTGCTGATCATGCACCCCCCAGTGTCAACGGCAGAAGAATCAAGCTGCGCTACGCGCATGCGGGTGGGCAGAACCCACCCACGATTGTGATCCATGGTAAGCAGACCAGTAAGCTGCCCGCGAGTTACAGCCGCTATCTTGAGAAAACGTTCCGTAAAGTGCTCAAGCTGGAAGGCACCCCCGTGAGAATTGAACTGCGAAGCGATGAGAACCCCTTTACGATAAAAGAGCGAGATCTCACTGCGCAGCAGATCGCCAGAAAACGGCGTCTGGACAAGAACAGGAAGTCGATGAAACGATGACGGTCTCGCTGACGGACATTGAACATGCCCTGGAACGCCTCAGCGGGGCAGCTCTGCGAACACCTCTGCTGCGCTGTGCAGAGCTTTCTGAACGGGCCGGGGCGAGCGTCTTAATCAAGCCCGAGAATCTGCAGCATATCGGCGCGTTCAAATTTAGAGGGGCCTACAATCGCCTTGCGCAACTGGATCGGGACGAACAGCGGGCGGGCGTTGTCGCTTTTTCTTCCGGCAACCATGCGCAGGGCGTGGCCTGTGCCGCCAAGCTCCTTGGTATCCCTGCGACAATCGTCATGCCGACAGATGCCCCCCGCATCAAGCTGGAAAACACCCGCCGACTCGGTGCAGAGGTCCGGCTGTATGAACGACAGGGTGAATCGCGGGAACAGATTGCCAGCGCAATTGCTACGGAGCGTGGTGCAGTGCTGGTGCCTTCCTATGATGATCCGGACATAATTGCCGGACAGGGTACCTGTGGTTATGAGCTGGTCGAGCAGGCCGCCGCACTCGGCATGAGGCCGGCTGCACTGCTTGTGCCCTGTGGCGGTGGTGGCCTGCTGGCTGGCGTATCCACGGCGGTCAGGGCGCTGCTTCCGGAGACTGCAATTTACGGAGTGGAGCCTGAAAACTTCGACGATCATGCCAGATCCTGGAAATCAGGTGTCCGGGAAAGTGTGCCCGGCACTCATCCCACCTTGTGTGACTCGCTGATGACGCCGACTCCGGGCGCCCTTACCTGGTCAATCAATCAAACAACTGTCAGTGATTTCCTGGTCGTTACCGAAGACGAGGTGCGTCATGCGGTCAGCTTCGCCTTTCGCTATATGAAGCTGGTTGTTGAACCCGGAGGTGCCGTTGCTCTGGCGGCCCTGCTGTCAAAAAAACTGAACCTTGAAGGTCAGGATCTCGCCCTGATTCTTTCCGGAGGAAATATTGATCCTCTTGTCCTCGACAACTGCCTGAGCGAGTATCCTGATCCTTGATGGAGCCGGGCGCCGGCTTACCTGTTTCAAGCCTGAACGGAGGTATCCCCATGAGAAATCGGTATTGCATGATCAGCATGTTAATGAGTTTGTTGAGCATGAATCCCGCTCACGCGCAAAGCGACTGTCTCGATGAACTAGACTGCGAGTCAAGCTGGCTGCAGCTGACTGACGCGGATCGGGCGGGTGTTTTTGATTTTGCGCAGGAGTACATGGCCTTCATCCACGAAGCGAGAACCGAATTGAGTTTTGTGGCTGAGGCCGTTCGTCTGGCAGAGGCAAACGGATTCAGACCCTTATCTGAAGTAGACGACCTGGCACCCGGAGATAAAATCTACGAAGTGAACCGAGACCGGACCCTGTCAGTGATGGTTATTGGCTCGGAGCCCGTAAGCGCGGGATTTCATGTTGTCGGAGCGCATATTGACTCACCCCGGCTGGATCTCAAGCCCAGGCCGCTTTATCAGGATAATGAATTTGCGCTATTTCAGACCAACTATCATGGTGGGCTGAAGTATCATCAGTGGACGAATCTGCCGCTGGCGCTGATGGGTCGCATCGATAAAAAAGACGGAACGACGGTGCCTGTCTCAATCGGTTTGCGGCCAGATGATCCTGTTTTCATGATTCCGGAGCTGTCTCCCCATGTAGATCGCGGCCGCAATTCACGCCCGTTGGGAGAATTTATTGAGCCGGAGGATCTCGATCCGGTGGTGGGGCATATTCCGATGGATGACAGCGGTCGCGCTGTGGTTGACCAGGTGTTGGCTTACCTGGCTGAAGAATACGGTGTGACCCGTGCCGATCTGGTATCGGCGGAACTGGCACTGGTGCCGGCGGGAGCGCCCAGAGACATGGGTTTTGACCGAGGACTGATCGCAGCCTATGGTCAGGATGACCGGCTGGCGGCCTATGCGGCACTGCGCGCGGTGCTGGAGGTCGAAAATCCGCAGAAAACCACGATGGCCTACCTGGTGGACAACGAGGAGGTCGGTAACCGGAACAACACCGGGGCGCGCTCCGATCATTTTGCTGATCTGCTGTCGCGTCTGGTTTATCGCGAGCTGGGCAGTGACTACCGTGAACCGCTTTTTCGTCAGACCCTGCGAGCGACGCGATTTGTCAGCGTTGATGTGAATCCCGGAATCAATCCGATGAACCCCGGCGCCTGGGAGCGGGGGAATGCTCCGAAACTCGGGTATGGGGTAAACCTGAAGCTCTACGGTCAGGGGAACAATGCCAACTCAGAGTTTGTGGCATGGATCAGGGCGCTGCTGGATGATAATCAGGTGCCGTGGCAAACGATTACCTATCGCGTCGGCAGCGCCGGTGGTGGCACGATAGGTGGCGAGTTTTCCAGGCAGAATATTGAAGTCATAGATTTTGGCGTGCCACTGCTGTCCATTCATACCCCGTATGCGGTCAGTTCAAAGGTGGACGTCTACAGTCTCTATCGTGCTGCCAAAGCGTTCTATCAATTCAGTGAATAGTTCAGGATGACAGCTCTTCCATTTTCTTGTGCTGCTTTTCCTGCCGGCGTATCTCCAGCCAGGTATCTACGCTGAAGGGTCCGGCGCCGAAGGTAAACAGAATCAGAAAGCTCGCCCAGTACATCGCGGCGAGCTCCCCGCCGTTTAAAGTCGGAAACCACGCCAGATGCGCGATGGCGTAGGCAAAAGTCATGGTCCCGAGGGCCAACAGGGCAACGAGATGAGTCCACAGGCCAATCAGAATGAGCGCGCCACCGGCCAGTTCGATGACGCCGGCCACGAACAGCAGATTGATGTCCATCGGGACGGCGTAGCTGACAAGATCTCCGATTTCAAGTCGGGTCATACCGCGGCCGACAGGGACAGCAGGACTGTCGCCCAGCAGTTTGGCGTAGCCGTGGGTCATGAACATTGCGGCTACCAGAAGTCGAAATATTGTCCAGCTTGACTCCCTGCTGACTTCGGTAACGCGGCTGGCAAATCGGTTCAGGCGAGAGAGCATGAAGCCTCCTTGGTCAATTTGTTTTGATGGTTTTTCCCAGTCAATCTAGCCCTGCCCGAACAATACTACCTGCCATATCGCCCTGACAATGCTAAGAGTCAAGCGGGCGATCCGGTAAATCTTTTCTAATGATTGAAACCGGAGAGGCTGCGCCGGCGCTGAATGGCCGGTGCTTTACCCGCTGATTCGTGCCCGGTCCCGGAATCGTGTGCAGTGAGGTGCCGCTGCCAGATGATAATCCGGTTTATGCGCCCGCGGCGGCGTACTCTTCTTCTACTACCTCCAGAATGCGCTGTCGGGTAGGGCGGGCCAGTTGCCGGCCGTTAATGAAAACAGCGGGTGTTCCCCGGACTCCGGCGGCATTGCCGCCGCGCTGGTCATTGCGGATTTTGGCGATAACCTCGTCGGAGGCGATATCAGCATGCAGGCGATCGATATCCAGATTGAGCTCAAGTGCATAGCTGTCGAATTCGGATTCGGCGTCGGGCAGAGCTGACCACAGACCCTGCGTGGCGAACAGGTAGTCGTGCATTTCCCAGAATCTGCCCTGTCTGGCAGCAGCTTCAGCATACAGCGACGCTTCCCACGTGTTCTGGTGTGTTGAGGTCACCGGGAAATGCCGGAATATGAGATGGGCCTTGTCGCTCAGCTGAGGCCACAGCCGCGCCATGGTTTCATTCTCGACCGCGCAGGCGGGGCACTGAAAATCGGCATAAACCACGATGCTGACGGGATGCTCACGCTCGCCCCGGATGTGATCGCTGTCAGCAATTTCCACCGGAGAGAAGGTGGGACCCTGATTGAGCAGGGTATACAGGACAAACAAAGCCAGCACGGGTGTAATACCAAACAGGGCAACCTTGGAAGCAAGTGCTTTGGACTGTGCTTTTTTTTGTGCGGTCTGCTGCTTCTCTTGTTTGATTTTTCGCTGTTGTTCTCTTTTGTTCATGACTTCACCCTGGTTGACGTCGACGGTTGCTGGTTTTGGCGCCGCCATTTTCACCGGCAGAACATAATATACAAAAAATCCGGGTTTTCGGCACTGAAGCGAGGCCTGATACGGATCCCTTGATTACCGGTGCGGGTTGCGCTAGCAATTGTTGTCGCCGTCTCGTGCCGGAGATGGCGCGGTAAGACGACAGATTCAGTCGTCGCTGGGGTTCGGGTGCGTCTCCGTGACGCTCGAGTGGACGGTGCCGTCGGCAAGTCTGGTGACAAGAGTTTGTCCGGGCGCAACATCAGTCGTCTGTCTGACTACCTGGCTGCTTTCCGTCAGACTGATACTGAACCCGCGGTCCAGCACCGCCAGCGGACTGACCGCATTGAGATTCCTGCTGAGGGAAGCCAGCTGTTCCCGGCCTTGATCAAGATGTCTGCGGCCGGAATGGGCCAGGCGCTGACTGAGTGCGGTAAGCTGGGTCCGCTGTTGCGACAGCTTTTGTGCGGGGCTGACCGCGATCAGTGCTCGCTGCTGCAAGGCCAGCAGCGCTGCGGCCTGCTGAAGCCGGTTGCGCAGAACGCGTTTAAGCTGCAGCTCCAGCCTGTCGAGAGTCTGGGCGTGATCCTGCAGTCGCCTGTCCGGCCGGCGCAGCCGTCTGGCCATCCAACCCAGTCGCTCCTTGCGCCACGTGAGAGATTGCCCGGCCAGGTTGCTGAAACGCTGCAGCAGGCCCTGCAGCTGCTCAAGAGAGTCCAGCTGGTCCGGGCTCAACAGTTCGGCTGCTGCAGACGGTGTCGGCGCCCTGAGATCTGCGACCAGATCGGCGATGGTAAAGTCGATTTCATGGCCGACCGCCGACACGACGGGCAGCTCGCTGGCAAAAATGGCTCTGGCGACGGATTCTTCGTTGAACGCCTGCAGGTCCTCCAGAGAACCTCCGCCCCGGCCAACGATCAGAGCCTGTAAACCCAGCGTGTCGGTGAGCGTGTTGGCCAGCGCCAGTGCGGAACTGATCTCGCCCGGGGCTTCCGGACCCTGAACCGCTACCGGGAAGACAGTAAGTCGGGTTGCCGGGAATCGGCGTCCAAAAACGCTCACCATGTCACGGACCGCTGCGCCGGTGGCGGAGGTGATCAGCCCGACGTGATGGTAACCCTCCAGAATTTCCTTTTTGTGTCTCTGATCAAACAGGCCTTCAGCCTGCAAACGTTGTTTGAGCTGCTCAAAGGCGCGCCGTAAAGCCCCGTCGCCGGCTTCCTCCATCTGGCTCACGATCAGCTGGTAGTCACCGCGGTTAGGGTAAATGCTCAGCTGGCCGCGGACGATCAGCTGATCCCCGTTTTTCGGGCTGAATCGGACCAGGCGGTTGCGGCCGGCAAACATGGCACAGCGCACCTGAGATTTCTGATCTTTGAGTGTGAAATACCAGTGGCCGGATGCCGGATTGGCGAAATTTGAGATTTCGCCTTCCACGGCGACCTGTGAAAAGTGCCCCTCAAGCAGGGATTTTGCCATCTGGTTCAGACTGCTGACACTGAGTACTTTTTCAGGCTCAGTTGTCGACATTGCGGGTGCCTCAGGCAAAATCACCGCGCCACTCCGGCCCGGCTCCGAAGGCTTGCGATGCATACCTCAGCGCGCAGTTTATTCAGTGACATCGCTGACAGACCCGCCCGTGTACCGTTCAATGATCAGTGTTGCCGCCATATTGGCAGCAATGTTTGCCCCGGTGATAAACATGTCAATAATGAGGTCCACCGCGATCAGCAGTCCGATACCTTCCACAGGCAGATCGAGCGCCACAAATACGGGGGTGATGACCAGCAGGCCGCCGCTGGGAATGCCGGGACTGTAGAAACTCAGCACTCCGATAGCGAGTGCGATAGCAATCGTTTCTGGCAGCGCAAGCTCGATGCCGTACAGGGCCGCAATGAAATAGGCGCCACAGGTGCGGGCCAGGGGAGACGCAAATTTGAACAGGGTGACCGCGGTCGGCAGCACCAGGCCTGCCGTGTTCTGGTCGATTGCCAGATCCCGGCTCGCTGCCAGAGTTGCCGGCAGCGCCGCGAGGGAGGACCGGGTCCCGAGCCCGATCACCTGCACCGGTGCCATGGTTCTGGCAAACCGCCAGACGTCATAGCCTAAGAGCCCGAGAATCAGATACAGCGTGCTTGCCAGCAGCACGATCAGGCTGCAGGTCAGGAAGATAAAACTGCCCAGCAGCACAACCGATTCTGTGCCGAGATTGGCGGCAACAGGCAGTACCAGCGCGAAGATTCCGTAGGGTGACAGCGCCATCACCCAGGCGATCACCACAAACAGCGCCTCTTTTACGGCGGCGAAAAACCCGACAAGTTGCTTTCGGCTCTGCGGATCGATTTTCAACAGAGCCAGCGCAAATATGCCGGTGAACACCATCAGCGGCAGAATCTCACCGTTCGCAGCGGCCGAGAACGGGTTGGCTGGCACCAGATTGATTAGCCAGTTGCTGAAGGGGGGGAGAGCGCTGCGATCCTCTGCTTGTTGAACAAAGCTGCGCATCAGTTCAGCCGATTCGCTGCTGAGGGTCAGACCTGAGATCAGCGGTGCGGCGAACAGCACGGAAAACGCACTGGACAGCAGGATCAGTCCTGCAAACAGACACAATGAACGCCCGCCGATTGCCAGAACCCGATGGCTCTGTTCAGTGCCGCCGATGGCGACAATGACTAAGGACATCAGCAGGGGAACAATGGTCATACGAATGGCATTGACCCAAAGGCTGCCAAGCGGAGCAATCATCGCTGGCAGCCCGTTCAGCCACTGCGAATCGTTCTGGGCGATGAACAGCCCGAACAGGCAACCGGCAAACAGGCCGATAAGGATTTTGTAGGATAGGTTCATACCGTTTCCTGTCAGTCTACTGAAGCAGTGAGCCCTGTCAGGGTGATTCTTGCCGGAGTTTTTCGTCTTCCGGCAGTCCCTTTGAAATTACAGACTCAGAGTCCAATTCACCACGCTGCGTTGCTCGACATGAGGGGCGAGCCCGCGCCGAGAATTGAGACGCCTGTTCAGATTTGCTAGGGTCATTCTACTCAAGATTTTTATCAGGTGCAGTGATGAGTAACGTAAAGATCCCGCATGACCAGAATCACCCTAAGGCAGAAGCCGAATGCCGGCATGAGCATTTCGATGCCTTGCTTGAACAATATGAAAGCAAGCAACTGTCCAGACGCCAATTGCTGGGCGCACTGGTGGCTTCCGCAGTCGGCGTTTCGATGACTCCAGCTCAGGCGCAAGCGCCCGCTGCGGTGGGGCGTTCAATGAACCATGTTTCTCTGTCGGTCAGTGACGTGCAGCGCTCCGCGGATTTCTACAGCCGGGTTCTGGGGCTGGAAATCATCAGCCGGCCAGCCAACGGAGGCCTGAATATGGGGCTGGGGTCGGAAAGTTTTCTTGGTCTGTATGAGCTCGGGGATCCCGGGCGTATGCATCATCTTTGTGTCGGCGTGGACAATTACAATCCGGATCTACTGGCTGAAAGACTGTCGGATCACGGCATCCAGGCCAATATCAACAGGGACCCGGCCAATCGGACCAGTGGCGGGGATCAACTGTATTTCAATGACCCAGACGGCATTCTGGTGCAGTTGGCACAGCATGGGTACCTTGGCTGACTCTATCCGCCCGGCGGTTTCAGCCATTTTTGCTCGGTCTGCAAAGGCGCAGTCAGGGTTGTCATAAAGGCTTCCAGCTGTTTGAGCTGCACCGGCCGCAAGGCCAGAGGTTTCGCCTCATTGTGGCTGAGCATGGAAGTGGGAGCCTCGTTGTAATGCTCCATGACCGCTTTCAGATCGGCGATCTGACCGCCGTGCATGTAGGGCGCCGTTTCGGTGATGTTCCTCAGCGTTGGTGTCTTGTGCGCGCCGACCAATTCATTGTCATCTTTGGCAAACCTGAGCTCCGTGCACTGACCCGGCTCAGCATCGCTGTATTGCCCCAGACAATTGAACTCATCCTGACGCGCAAGTCTGATGCCATCATACCTTCCCATAGGGGGCAGCTGTCCCGCAATGGCAAGCACGCCGGTATTGTGAAATTCGAAATTGGTCAGCAGCGGGCCGTTGTGACAGCTGATGCATTGGGCCTGGTCAATGAACAGAGCAAGGCCCGCCAGCTCGTCTTTGCTGAGCAGGCTCCCCGGTATTACGGCAGAACTTTCAGTCAAGCTGTCGGCATAGTCGTCAAAACGACTGCGCCCGGGTTTGATCTTGCGCTGGTAAGCCGCGAGTGTCTTGCCGATGTTGGCAAAAACCCGATTGATGTCCTGCCGCAGATCCGTCCCGAGAGATTCCCAGTTCCTTCGGAGCAGCTCATCGCCCAGCGGCGAGGCTGCGCGGGGCGCGCCCGGCAATGCGGGCAGTGGCTGAAAGAGTGCTTCGTATTGCGATTTGTAAAGCGGATCCTCGGCGATCAGGCGTACTACCTGCAGTCGATCCAGATTGTGTTCATGACCGGCTTCGATCGGGGCGAGGGCCTGGGCCCACTGTGAATCTTTCCGGCCGTCCCAGTAAAACCAGGGGCTGTAGGCGAGCCCGACGAGGGAAGGCGTATGCCTGAAGCCCGTTTCGGTGCCCACTGCGAGAGTCCGGTCATCGGTGAAGTAGTTTTGTGGCTGGTGGCAGCTCGCGCAGGCGACTTCGCCATTGCCGCTGAGGCGCTGGTCGAAATACAGGCGGTGTCCGAGCCGGGCAGCAAGCTCGCTCTCTGCCACCGCGTTACTCGGATCGCCCGGGGTTGCCGGAAGCCGGGAAAGAGACAGGGACTGGATGAGTGCGCGCTGCGCCGGCGTCCATTCAGCGGGCAGGGGATCAGGTAACAGTCTCCAGGCCAACAATCCCACCACCGCTGTCAGAGTACATCCCGCGATCAGGATCCGTGTCATAGCTGGAATTCCAGAGTCGCTGATTCTTGGCCCTGAGCGCTGGTGACGTCGAATGTCAGCAGCCAGCGACCCGGCATGTGAAACCTTACGCCCTCCAGCAGGTAGCGGCCGGGGGCGATCTCTCCGGTGACGACAGGCGAGGTCGGTAAACCGTGGTCATGATCAGGCATGCCGCCAACGACTGACATCTGCGCCCCGTTCAAAGGGGCGCCATCGGCGGTGTAAAGCACGAGCTCCCAACTGTGAATGGTATTGATTGCCAGCGGATTGAGCTGGCTGAAGATCTCAAGCCTTGAGCCCTGGCTGGTTGTCAGGGAAAAAGTGGCCGACTGGCTCCAGCCGTTCATGGCTGGCAGCCACAGAAACAGTCCGGTGAGAAGAAAGATTCTGAGGGTCGGTAGCGTCATAAGTCTCACTGATCAGCCGCTGTGGTAGTTCTCGAGACTGAACCGGGGGCTGCAGATGGCCATCAGTTCCAGATCACTCTCGCCGGTATTGGTAATACGCTGTCTGGTGCCGGGCGGGATTAGTACGACGTCACCTGCGTGTACTGCAGCGGCAGCGGAATCGCCAACCTCGACAAGCCCCTCGCCGCTGAGAATGACGTAGCGTTCATAAGTGTCGGTCAGCCAGTGCCATGCAGTCTGCTGACCTGCCAGCACCCTGGCATGGGCGATTGAGACCGCACTGTCCTGATCCGTGTTGGACACTTCGATGATGTAACAACCTTCCTTGAAGTAGTATTCGTTGGCTTTCTGGAGTTTTCTGACGTAGGGATGCATGGGGGTCTCGGAGGCCTGTATCAGAATTGGGCAGCCCCGCCTCTGCAGAGCTGCTGCCTAGGGTTTTCGGAATTTGAGGGTGAATCGATCGGTGTTGCCCCGGATGCCGGGAGTGCCGACTTCCTGCGCGAGATCGTCTTCAGGATGGTAATGGAGCGGACTGTAATCTTCGAATTGAAAGCCGAGCCCGGTCAGCTCCTTAATAACAAGCACCGGATCGAGGCGGCGCCCTATGGCACGATTATCCGGCTGCATATGACGACGGGTGTGATCAACAATTCCGTAGACTCCTCCGGATTTCAGCGCCTCAAAAACAGCCCGGTTCAGATGGTTCCGCCGCTCTACATTGAGATTGTGTAAATTCCAGAAGGTCAGAATCAGATCGAAGTCTGCTTCAGCAAAGCTGAATTCAGGCACATTCAGCAGAGTGAGCTCTTCGTTGATGGTCGAAGTACATTCCAGGCCCGGCAGTGCCATGACCTCACTTTTGAAGGTCTCACTGAGACCTATGGCAAACACCAGTTGCCCGGCTTCACTGCACAGAACCGGCCCGAGGATCTTCGACCAGTACCCACTTGCCGGGGAAAGCTCCAGCACTTTCATGCTGCTGTCGAGGCCAAAAAAATCAAGCGCCTGCGCAGGCTTACGATTGCTATCTCTGGCGATCTCTGATGGCTCTCTGATGCTGCCCTGAATCGCGCTTTCAATCAGGGAGCGCGTACCGGCTGCTTCAGCCGCGAAGAGCTGGGCGCTGACGAAGAGCAGGGCCAGAGAGAGTAGGGTTTGAGGCATACACTTACCATGCTGTGGTGCGAGTGCGCGATTAAAGCAAATTTCGCCTCAAATGTTTATCACTGATCCGGGCGGATGTGACGGCTCGCAGAATCCGGGATATCCCCCGAGTTTAGTTGCTGGCCGCTCTGTCGTGCTAGCATACGGTCCGATCTTTTCTGGGAAAAAATACGGGAGAAAGCGGTGTCAGCCTTGAGGAAAGCAAAAGCAGCGAGTGGGTGTCTGTTGGTCAGCCTGAGCCTTGCCTCCGGCATCGCGTATTCTCAGCAAGGCGAGAGCCGTGGTTCAGGTGAGATACCTGACTTGCAGGGCGTGTACAGTATTGCCACGGTGACGATGCTGGAACGGGGTGAGCAGTTCGGCGGTGAACTGGTGATCAGCGCTGAACAGGCGGCTGCCGTCGGTGAAACCGGAGCCAGCTATCTTGATGATCTTGTCAGCAATGTGGGCGGGGCCGAGGCTCAGGTCGGAGGCTACAACACGTTCTGGATGGATCCGGGTGAAAGAATGGCCGTGATTGACGGCGGCATCAGAACCTCGATTATCGTGGAGCCGGAGGACGGACGCCTGCCGTGGGCCGAAGGGGCTCAGCGGCGTATTTTTGGCAGTATGCGCGCGCAGGGCGCATTCGATGGCCCGGAAGTGCGGCCCATGGGTGAGCGCTGCCTGGTCGGTTTCGGCTCGTCCGGTGGGCCACCGATGCTGCCGGTTCTTTACAACAATCACAGCCAGATCGTTCAGACTGATGACTACGTGATGATTCTTGCTGAGATGAATCATGACGCGCGCATTATCCGCCTGAAAGACAGCCAGCATGACGAAATGCACAAATGGCTGGGGGACTCTATCGGATACTACGAGGGTGATAGTCTGGTTGTCGAAACGACCAACTTTCACGCACAGGAGGGTTTCCGCGGCGCCCTTCGTCATTTTTTCT
>Ga0255784_10000040_pt1 | contig 96329 bp, 90 predicted proteins | sample 101ome_14_FD_179982 | JGI IMG/M metagenome (GOLD analysis project Ga0255784, IMG submission 179982) | Coastal salt marsh microbial communities from the Groves Creek Marsh, Skidaway Island, Georgia - 101403AT metaG (version 2) | ecosystem: Environmental > Aquatic > Marine > Intertidal zone >...
TTTGGCCGGTGGTACTCCTTTGTTCGTTCTCTTCTGCGTTTTCGGCATACTGTACGTAGTATATTTGTACATATATATTGTTTTATTATATAACACCATATTTTTTGAATCACCTAATTTTAAAATCGTGCCGCAAACACGTCACTCCTTCGAACAGAGTGTAGAAATTGCGACTTGTGTGCAAAAGCGACCATGAACTGGGACAAATACAAAACTCGCCCGACGCCCGCTTGTTGGCGCTCGACAATGACAACGGTGCTGCCAAAACCACGCCCATCTTCGATTGAAGGGTTTGTTTATATCAAAACGCCAACACAATTTGACATATCGGACTACGCTGGCGATTATCCCGTGGGTGTCGTCTGCAACTGTGATACGGTCGTAGGATGGACAAGCGAGAATACTGCAAAAACGTACTTAGAACTAGAACCGTGGGCGAGCAATCCGCCTCCACCGTACTATTACCGTGCGATGTGTCCTCAATTCAATACGACGGTGGAAAAGTTTATGGCGCTAATTTCAGAGCGCGTGACCATGTTGAAAGAAATTGACGTCGCACGTCAACCAAATCCGTCTTTTTTTGAGCAGTCAAGGCATGCTTTATGGACGGTCATTCTGGTGACCAAATGCTACCCAATTGAAAAATTAATTGAGAAAGAAGTGGCCTGGATGCGAATTTTTTTAACGACGCATCCCGAGTTGTTAATAACATTCAAAGCAGAGCATCAGTTACAGGCCGCAACCATCGAGCATGTCGAGCAACATATTCGTTCCATGTATGAACGTGGCAAGTGTGACGTACCTGCAATCGTGCCGACCGCGTTCCAGATTATCACAAGAGATATTCCGTCACGATTGGATTAGTTGTATAAAAGCATCGCGGCGAAATACAAATGGAAAAGGATGTTTCAATGGAAGAGGGTACCTTGTCGTTGAAACGACTGGGTGTCATTGAAGACCGATTGACGGGCGTCGAAGACCAATTGGGGCAATTGTTGGCCGAAGGACAAGAAACAAAGATTGAAATGAAAGAGAAGCTGTCCCAAATTCAGATTGAAATCGAGAAAAACACGTCGCAAGTCCGGAATATGCGCCGAAAGATGCATGCGTCGAATTCGAATTCGAAATGGCTCTTTCTGTCCATTATCATGATATTGGTCGTGTGGACGGTCGTCATGAATTGGTTTAAAGTTGAAGCACTATAAATGTACATGTACTACATACTAAATGGATCATTTTACAGATATTACTATTGGAGATACAATTGAAATTAAACGAACCATTACTGTGAAAGAAATAAACAACGATGAGCGTCAAATTAAGATTGGGTGGAAGGATAAGTTTGGGAATTACAAGGAGCAGTGGGTCACATACAATATGTTTTTATCGTTGTAAGTGGGTTCATGCAATTAATCCGAAAATTTGTCTTTGAAACGTTTGAATTCGTTCATGGTGTCGACTACAATGCTGGTGTAGATGACTTGCACGACGTCCATCACCAGAAACAGCGTCGAAATCATTAAACTAAGCATGTTCGCGATCGTGGCGATGTTGGTCTGCATGAGTAACACAATGACGATAACGTTGCACGTGGCACTGACAGAATAAGTGATTCGGAAAATCTCGTACATGGTTTGCTCGGTCATATCGTTTATGGTAAAGTACACGAAGGGATCAATCAACATGTGCAAAAATCCTATCGCTAAGATCGGCATGTCTGCGATCTGCGTCGCCATGGTGATTGCGTACACTACGTCAAATGTCAAGAGGAACAGGTTGATGGTTTTAATCTTTCGTGAGAAGATTACGATAGAGTTCCACGTCGGTATGCGTTTCTCGGACTGCAGCATCTCTCGGTTCGCCGCTTCGATCCGGTCTTTCTCTTTCAGCTGTGCGACAAATGCGTATATCTGCGTCACCTGGAAAATGCCAATAAGAACAAACCAACCGGCGATGAAGAGCCAGATGGCACTTTCGTACAATCGTTCGAAGCAAGTCGCCGTGCGGTCTCCAATGCATCGACTCGCCGCGATGAAATTCAATATGAGCACGCTGGAGTCCACAAACAACGCAAAGACGGTGGATATGAACAGAAAGAAGACATAGTTGGTATTGTCAATGATGGTGACGAATATTGCGATGGGATCGATTAAAAAATGAAGCAAATGTGCCCATGACGCCTGCGGTTGTACCATGGACGAGCGCACGCTAAGGTAGAGGAGTACGCCGAATAAATTCAACGTAGACGAGAGCCGTATTCGATTTCTGGCATTGATCACGTTTTCGGTATCGATGGGCCGCACATCGTACTGAATTTTGTCCATGTTTCCATAGGACGGCCGTCTATTTATATTCCGAATAAATTGCGACCGTGCACTGGTTCGACACAATGCTCAGTGTGAGACGTCATGTTGTTTCCGTGGAACACTCACGCGCTTCCGACGTGGGACATCGACGGCCGCGGATTGACTGCTAGCGTCGCGAGCACGCTTGTCCGTATTGTTGCACCGCTCCCATGTCAACAGCCATTCGTGCAATTCTTGCATGTTTTCCAATGGCGTGGACGAACTCTTTTGCATTTTTGGACCTATAAATATTTGCATTTATACATTAAAAAATCCCATGAAAAACGGAGACCTTTTGCACGTAAACGGCCTATCAGACGACGACCAGCCGGAGGTATGGTACGCAGAGCTGGTCGGCGTGAACGAAGACGACGATTTAGAAGTGTTTCTTTTAGAAAAGACTACCTTGTGCGACGGCTACGTGTGGTCGTATAACGGCGATTGGCAGACCATCCCACGCGCATCTGTCATTCAAGTCTTTAGTCCAAGCAAAGCGGATTATATTACGACCTACCATGCCTTTGGTTTCATGCCGACGATCATGGAGAATCAATTCTTACGTGTGTCAGACACGATACCGCCGAATATATTGACACCCATGCCCCTCGACGCCGAAGACAGCGACAGTGAATGTGGAGAGAACGAGGACATGGATGATTTCATCGTTGACGACGAAGTGGCCAACGAGCCATTCACGCAGGCTGTGCCGAACAATGATTTCGTTCGAGATGTGCACCAAGCCGTGCAAGAATACAATCAATGGGCACCGCAACGGCCAGAAGAGAAGCGTGTCAAAGATTTCATCGACCGCTTAGCACTCAAATACCAAGCCGAAGACGACAATCGCCAATTCGCAGCGGGACAGTCCGTCGACTACAATCACCCAAACATGTCATGATTTAGACGCAAAAATCCATTAAAAATAAAATTGGGGGTATATATTGAACGTCTTTCATTTCTAAAATCATGACGAAAAGTTCGATTGCCAAAAAATCCACAGAATCCTCGACCAAACGAAAAAGAAAAGCCGCGACCAATGCCCTTCGTGAAATTCGAAATGAGCAAAAACGTACTTCGTTAATTATTCCAGTGGCCCCGTTTAACCGCGTTGTGGCGGAAACTGCCGGAAGTCATCGGCGTGACTTGCGTTTTAAAGGCGCTGCTTACAAAGCATTGCACGTCGCCGCGGAAGAGTACCTCATTGATGTCTTCCAAAAAGCGAATCGTTGCGCGATTCATGACAACCGGGAGACGGTTCAAACGAAAGATTTGAAACTGGCTACCGAATTGGGCGCGGTATAATTTGCCGCGACAGCGTATTTAAGTACCACCCTAATTATCACATAATATGAGTATTATTGCACAACAAACACCATTTACACTACGTAATACGACCGAATACTTTTTGGAAGTGCGCATTGTGGCCGAACAGGACAATTCGTTTCGCGTGGAGACAGACAGCGACCATGTCATTCCTATAACGGAAATCGAGTACGCACAAAGTGGATCTTATTTCTCGGCCTTCGTTAACACGCTACTCAATTCCATGCAAGGCAAGAAACTACACGAGATACAGGTCAACATACCGGCAAAGACGACCGTATTGCTCGATGTACGGTGCATGTCCACCCTGTACTTTCGAACATCCATTAAGGCAAGAGATAGTACGGATGGCATGGACGGCGATTTTGAACTGCCACCGGAGGCGCATGGAGAACCACTGTCTGTGACGTGGAAGTCAGAATTAGGATACACGTACGATGAGAACGGGGATGTGGCGATAGGCCTCAATGTACCCGTCACGCGCGATTTGACGGTCAACGCGCACGTGCACGACAAGAAGAAGACGCCCGTTGATGTAAATATGTACCCTTCCGTATGTAAAATAAAATTATAATACCGTGTCTATTTACTCGTCGGCGTTTAATACTCGCACCGTATATCCAAGTTCTTCCAAGTACACACATTTACCGGCGAACGATACGTCTGGAATCCCACTGTGCGCGTCGTCGCCCTTCATGAACGGCATGTGGAAATGCACGTAGCACACGTCTGCGTCATTATGATACACTTCATAAAAGAGTCCACGCTTGACAAAAATCAATTCCGTCATATTGTTCTCTTTTAATTTGCACCATTGTGACATTGTTTTGTCCTCTTGATACCGTCTTTTCAATTTCTCCATCCAATTAACATGAGCGTTGTGAAAGTGTAATCCAAATAGAGTACGTTTGGGAGCGTCTACAGGGACGATTGCAGCCATGTTTGGTTTTCTCGTGATTGAAACGCTTATATACTCTCATAATTTTTGAAAAGGCTCAAGTACTTCTTGTAGCCATCGTTATAGATACTGAAACACTTTTTGTGCGATGCATTGTTCAAATCATTGATACGCAGCCGACAGACCTCGTATATGTCTTTCCACCGACTGTCCACAATTTCGGGCGCCGTGTGAATCACCGTGTCCATAAGAGACTTCAATCGTGCCTTCGTATCTTCATCGTCAATTGTATCATGTAGTGAAACCAGTATACTTAAAATGTACTCGGGTTTAGTAGTCATATCGTACAATAGTCCATGGTATTATTTATAGTGTCACGACACGGAAAATGGTATGTGCGTCGTACTCGTGCGTATATTTCAGTGCAAATGGATCGGGAACACGCCTGCAACGCTTGCACAGGTGTACCGTGAACTGATCGTAGTCGTTTCGTATTAAAACAATATATGATACGCAATTCGCTGTCATGGTATCACAATACAAACACGGTCGGAACCATCCTTCCTCGTACGCCGTGCTCAGTGCCTCGTCATTATTACGTGCCGACGCATCGACTTGGTCTTTTTCACGACCGAGACACGGGCAATCCCACATTCACGTATTTATGCATTTGTTACTTAAATAAGAAAACGATGGAAAAGTCACCTACATCTGAGATAAATCCCGTGCACGTGTACTGGGAAGAGTTTATTCTTGGTCTGCAAGAGTTTTACGAGTCGCTTGATCGCTACAATGAGAATCCGAATCGGACAATTCAGTAATATCAATACTATCGAGTGCGGCAGACAATTCGTCGACCTTTTTTGCGTCAAAAAATGTTTCCATGGAAGATCGTACGCCTTTTGCGTATTCTAATTTCTCTCCAAATTGTGCGTTGCGCTTCTCCTTGTCACGGATACAGCTGGTCAGTTTGCAGGTCATGATAGTATCGGATTTGGGTGAAAACCCCCATTCACATTCCAAGTCTTTCATGATTTCCATCGTATCGGTGTCTATGAGTAGCCGCAGGTTGCCGTGCTTTACCAAATGCCAGGCGTCTTCGTTTATCATCGCCGGATGCCTGTAAAACGCGGAAAAGACCTGCATGACCACCCCGTCTTTGGTTTTTACCCGTATTTTATCACATTGATTCAATATTACGAAACTCATATTTTTATAAAAACAGTCAATATATTTATATACTACCATTACTTGGTGCCGTCGAATGAAATCTTGTCATTTCGGAATACCGCTCCCGTTCGTCGCTGCGTATGACGGTGTTTGCAATGTAAATGACGCCTACCACTTCTAAAATGTGAAAAACTGGCATGTAATGCTTGTGTATGGCGCCCGTCATTTCGACCGATGACGAATACACCATCAACAACAATCCAGAGATCGTGAACCCGTTGATGAACCACAGGAGTTTCGTTTTGCCTTCATTGCGTCCCGCGTAAATGCTCGATACGAACATGATCGCTCCGAGAATGTTGATGACGAGAAATCGCAAAATGTCCATGTCCGGTAAAATATCAACAATACTTTTAACCATCGAAAGCGCGAGCAACGCAATAGCATTGCAAATGACAAACAAGCGAAATCCGTCTGGATTTACAAAGGATAGACCCATTTAAATGCATCGTCACGCTGAATATATACACATGTGGGAAATAATACACTGGTATTTCATGTATTTGATCATGCCCAACCCAGCCATGCATTTGGTGGCGTCGTCGGTACTAGGTCTTTATTCGCACGCCATCGACGAAAAAGCCAGACGCAGAGACATTTTGCCGTGTGTCGGATTGTTTCTCTTGTACGTCGGATTCTACATTAATCCAGAAATACAACACTTGGCGTACCAGCCATGGTGGGTCATTTCTCTCGTTGGACTGCGGCACCGTGAATGCGTGATTTTAGTAGGTGGCATCATTACCGGCGTGTACTTGCTCCTGTCCACACACGCACAAATCACCTCTCACGTCATCATGAACATCGGACAAATGCTACGGACCAGGAAAGTGACGTTCCGATCCCGTGCCATCATGCATTTCGTTTGTCTGTTCATATATGCCGGCGATCCGCGCTTGTCGGACGTACACTACCGTGACTTTCTTCTGGGAACGTCCGCCGCACTGTGTGCCTTCGTGTACACCCGATCCGACATACTGTGCGTTTCCTGCATGTTTGCAGACCGGCGGGGCTTAGTAGCATTTGTCATACACGCGCTCGAGCCAAGCTGGTACAAGTATTATCGAAACAACCATTTCAAAATGGTCAAACATTCCTTTTATTTCCTGTACCCACTCCTTATTGTTGTGCTCGCATTCGGATACAATGTTACGCACATATTCGAAGGTTTGAAATAGACCGATGCTGTACGTCCAAAATATTCAAGTAAGTCCGTGCGACCATCATATACGGACATGTGCCTTTCATATGTACATACAACCATAAAGATCGTTGGAGCTCTTTCGGATGACATAGCCATGCTAACTGTTTAATTAATTGCTTAAAGGCGCCATGTGTCGGTGCCTCACGCAGTATACTTAATATTGTATATCGTTGCAATGTATATCCTATCACTGCCAGTGATTTGTACGTGACCCCTTTCGGTTTCTTCCGTGGACTCTTCCTCTGAGTCTTTACGTATTTTAGATGCCGTTTCCACATGTACTCCGTGTCCAAGCAACGATTGACATGTTTGTCCACACACAATAAACTTGCGTGGGAAGAGACATTCAAAAACGAAAGGATGTGGGGCAATAATGGAATGTTCATGGTTTTGTGAATTTACTAAAACACGATTTTGCCGGGCATCGATGTCCACCGTTGAATATGTGTATGTAATTCCGTCCCCACGCACATGTCGGCCGTAGAATACGTACTTATATGCCGTGGTGATTATTCTATTGTGAGATGTTAACCTATACAACACATATATTCCGTGCAAGTATATTATTCCGTATAATATATATTTCTATTAATTATAATTCTGGAATAAAAAATCTGAAGTCATTTTTTGGAAAAAAAATTTGTCATTGGTCACAGTCACCAATGACAAATTTAATCTCAAAATTATTTTAACTTTTTTTTTCTCGTCCGAGGTTAGGATTGATTTCATTCCCATGGCTGTTTTGAGTCTGGGTCACCAGTGATATCCCTCACACACTGCTGTTCACCCATGACCTACCCCCGGGCACCGTACATATGTCCCATTGTATAGTATTCTATGACGTGTATATATCCTATACAACACATATATTCCGTGCAAGTATATTATTCCGTATAATATAATATTCTATTAATTCTTACCTTGGAACAAAAATTTAGAAGTCATTTTAAAAAAAAAAAATTTGTCATTGGTCACAGTCACCAATGACAAATTTAATCTCAAAATTATTTTAACTTTTTTTTCTCGTCCGAGGTTAGGACCGGTTTCATTCTTAACCCCATCCACGGTTCACTGATCTGTCACCCAAGAGACGGTCACTTAAGTGATGTGTCCCCGTTAGTCACACTCGCCGTGTACTTTTACTCCATGGCACGGTACACTCTTCCTCCGTCCCATCCTATTTAATACCGTGATATAATAGATACAGCATATATTATTCCATACATATAAATTCTTATCTTGGAACAAAAAATCCCAAGTCATTTTAAAAAAAAAAAATTTGTCATTGGTCACAGTCACCAATGACAAATTTAATCTCAAAAAAATGTTAACTTTTTTTTTTGACCTCGAGGTTAGGATCGATTTCAATCGACAAAATTTATCTTGGGACGGCTCCTTCTTGTCAAGATTTGTTCCAAGCATGGATATAACACGGTTCGAAAAATACACGTAATAATGAATTGTATCCTATCAATTATAGTATTATTATATGTACGGAATATATCCCTCCACTTTTACGAATATAGAACTTATTCTCGCTGCCTCTTTTTATGGTCGGGTCGTAGCATATGTTCCAACTCATCCAGTTCACGGGTCCATATCTCTTCCACGGACTTTGACTGCAACTCCTTATGCACGGCCTGTTTTGTGTCAATGGATTCTTTCAATTTTGCCACACGCACGGGTGTCAATTCGCGTAGCCCAATGTCTAGATAGGACGATTTCACGCCCAGTGACTTGCACTTCTGTTCCAATTCATCGGGTGGTGCAGTCGTCAGTGGTATTTTCCCATCGACACACACTTGGATAAACTTCATCTTATCAGACAATTCCTCAATTTCATCTTGCAGTCGCTGCAACTGGTATGCCTTGCGTTTGCTGTACATGGCGTAGCGCATACGGAAATGATGGTCGATAATGTCCTTGACGTTGCTCTCAACCAGTACACTGTCCATGAAGACAACGTAGTTTTCACGCATGATCTTGGTCAAATTAAGGGCAGTCGACAACTTGTCGGCATCGGTGACTCCGTAGAATGTGAATGTGACGGATGTATCGGTCATGGTCTGGTCAAAAGATTCGAACGGTAGCCGTTGTTTCGGATTCTTGATCTTTTCTTCGATCGTTTCTGTCCACACGCCGACTGGCAACTCGCTGACGGTCATTGTCGTGCCATTCAAGTGATACTCAACGACGTTCGCTAACTTCCCCGTGGCCGTACGTCCGTAACGGCCCTTATGATTCCGTGTCCATGGGAACGGCATGGCTTTGTCTACACCGGACAGACGGGCACGTGTCACGGCAATCAAATCCAACGGATTATGCTGTGGAATATTGGAGACCCACGCGGTTCCAAGACCACAGATTCCATTGGCGAGTACCCACGGTATGATTGGCATGAAAGTGACTGGCTCCACTACGTGGCCGTCGACGGACGCATACTCCAACACTGGCATATCCTCCGGACGAAAAATTTTAGTCACGTAATTCTTTAATTCGGTGTAAATGTAACGCGGCGCAGCATGATCTTTGCCGCCATGGTGCCGTGTACCAAACTGCCCACTGGCATTCAACAACGGCAGATTGTTGCTCCCGACGAACGTCTGTGCCATATTGACAATCACTTTCGACAAGTTGTCTTCGCCACTGTGATAATGGGTGAAGTTTGCGACGATACCACTCAACTGTGCCACCTTCTGCTCCTTGTTGTAATTCTTTTTCAAGAGAGTGTAAAGGACCTTGCGTTGCGATATCTTGAACCCATCTTCACTCGATGGTATCTTACGGACATTGTCTGCACGGACGTACATGGAAAATGCACCGTACACAAAATCACGCAACGTCTTCCCTTCGTTCACTTCCGGAATAGACGACGACAGTACTTTTCGAAACGCCGTGTCGTCTCCAAATGCCTTTTTGAGAATAGAGTAGTCGCCACTGACATCAAATACATACCGATCTAGGTTCTTGAAATATTCCTTGGCCTCTGCCGACGTTGACGTTCCAAGACCCTTGTAGTATTTGCGTCGCATGGATGGATGTTCCTTTGCGTACGTCTCGGCGGTGGCTTCGTCAAAGAACTCACGCACCATCTGTTTCCCACGGAAAAACTTGACCAATGGCGTTTTCATGACTTGAATAAAGCCTTTCATCTTCAACAGTTCCGGCCAATGCGAAGAGAAGATTGCCTTCACCAGTCCACGGATGTGAAAACCATCGATATCTTGATCCGCCATAATAATGACATGGCCGTAATTCAATTGTTTTGTGGATTCATACTTGGTCCCATGCTTGAGTCCCAGGATTTTGATAACGTTCTGAATCACGGCATTCTCCATCCATTGTTTTTGCGTGGCTTTTTCGCCATTCAATATTTTCCCTTTCAATGCGTAGACGCCGTAGTAATCGTTTTTAACTACGCTCAAGCCCGCATGTGCAAGTGCAGCGGCACTCAGTCCCTCGGTCAGAATGATGGTACACCGTTGCGACTGTGCCGTACCGGCTTTCTTCGCCGGGGTCAAATTCACCATGGAGATACGTTTCGTTTTCTTCCCATCCTGTTTCTTGAGTGACTTGCCGTCTTTCATCTCTTTCACGCGTTTCAATCGCTCCAACAGCAACCCTCCCGTCAACAGTTTCTTTACGGTACTGCTGAGCACAAATTTCGAATCGAATGACTTGACGGGCAACGTCATACGCTCTTTCATTTGATTGTTGAAGGTCGGGTTTCCAATGTAGCATTTCACGACAAAGCGCAATTCTTTTTCAATGTCATGTTTCTTCAATCCTAGCTTTTTGATTGCTTGGGACTCGAACAAGACTTTGAAAATTTCATCTTTGATATGATCGACGTGGGTGCCGTCGTCACGTGTCCAGACATTGTTGACAAACGAGACATTCTTACTGACTTCCTCGTCTGGGTCCGTCAACGCGACTGCCACGCTCCAGGTTTTCTTTTCCGATATGAAGAGCGGCGGAACCTTCAGCTGTATTTGAGCATACGCGTCGAACGATTTAATATCAATCGATGCATTGTTAAAGACGACATTCACGCCATTGCAGCAGGCCGCAACATCAAACGCACGGCGTTGCATCATTTTAAAGACGTCGTCAGGAATGGACGTCAACGGCGTGCCATCAACGCTGAACTTTTCCAGGTCGAGGACCGCAGATATCGACGTGTACGACGGCGTGTTCTCGATTGGCGGTAAAATCTCCGCCGGGCCGGCGACCGTCATGTTCTTCGTATATGTTTGACGATACAGACCACGTTTCGCATCGTGACACTCGACCGTGGACGTCTTGGAGAAGATCGACAACAATTTGATACCAATACCATTGCGCCCCCCTTCATGTCGCACGGTCGAATCATCGAAATTTTGACCGGCGCGCATGCGAAAGAAGACGAGCTCGGGCGTGTAGATCTGTTTTCCTGTCAACGGGTCTTTGTCCTTATGCTTTCGTACGGGTACGGTCATACCGTCGTTTGAGATGCAGAGTGTCCCTTTCTCCTTGTCCACTGTAATCTGTATCTCTTTGGTCTTGTTTCCTCGTGCAAAACAGTCGGCTGCATTTGTGATTGCCTCATCAAATACTTTGTACAGCATTGGCACAATTTGCATAGTCACAGTTTTACCTGCTACGTTGACTCTCCAATTTTCGTCCGTTTTTGATCCACCATACGTCTCGGAACGGAGCAAAACGTGTTCCACGTCTGTTAATGCCCTAAATTGGCGATTTTTTGATGGTTTCTTTAGCTTGGCTTGCATCTTTTGTATTTGTGTGGGTTTGTGCACATTCTTGGCTTGCATTTTGTGAAGGGGTGCTTTCAATTATTTATACCACGGGATGTGCGTTGTCTTTTTGGCACGTAACAATGAATGTGTTCCAACAGCATGGGATACTATATATACACGGCACAGCATTAATACACGGTGCGGATGAAATTCGATCATATCTTTTACAAGAAGGCCACAGCAGTATGTCTTTTTTATATGTTTTTCACTATACAGATGGAGTTTATAACAATGCTAGCCAACTTTCGTCCCACGACGGGGATAAGTATCCTATTCTTTGATGTGACGGCAACCTATGTAAACTATCGACTCTTTAACTTTTTGCTTGATGTTTCTACGTTATTGGCGTATAGAGTATAAGGTAAACGAGACTATTATATTTTTGTATATATTTGTACAATTGTTCTGCGAGAAACAATGTCTTCTTCTTTTGATGACGTGTTGGATGCTATGAAAAAAGATAGGAAATCAATCGATCGGAAGATTATAGAAATGGCCGAGACGATCAGATCGTTGGAAATCGAAATGCGAAAAAGGTTCAATCAATTGATGAGGCAAGTCAATGAGGACGTGCTTCAATTCCAAAAAGACTTGAAAAAACAACAAGTCGACAGATGGATGCAAATGGTAAAGGGGTTCACTACGTTTAGGGAACAAATCATAAAAGAACACAAGAAGGTATTAAAAGAATTTGAGAAATTGATGGTCAGTAAAGAAGACGTAAAAAAAGTGAAAGATGTATTGACGAGACGAGATGCGAAAGCTGCATTTGAAACACAGAAACGAGAAAATCAAATACAGACTTTATTTGAAAGGTTGCAAAAGTTAACGGAAGAGATGGAGGAAATGAAACAAACCATGGGTGTCGCGATGACGATGGCTAGTGGAGACAGCGACGAAGATGATAGTGACGGAGGTGATAGTGACGGAGGTGATAGTGACGCCACTGATGATGAGCCACAAACAGTGACAGAAGACAGTGCTTCAAATCCCAAGAAAAGAAAGTCACCTGGTGTACAATTAAAGTGGTAGGTAATTATAATTATGATATGTATTAAAATTTAAGCGACGTTGGTCCGATATCTTCCATAAAGTTTTTTGCGCACGATCCGGAGGTGTAGGCACGCTTTGACTTGACACGATGGTACCCACGCCAACAGGGCTTTTTTGATCGTCGATTACGGCTTCTTTTACGTCCATACTTCATTTCGTTCGTCTCGGTATCTGACTCTATATTCCAGTCAGCCATCTCTGTATTCTCAATGTTCAAGGTTGACATGGTATGAAGTATATAGTACACGGTAAAAGTACTTATAGACGTAAAAATAAATTTTGGTAGTAAAGAATAGGTATTTTTTCATATAAATATGCATACAAAAGCATGACAGAAGAATGGCATCGCGTTCCAGCTCGTGGGTGAACCCCTGGTATTATATTTTTTTGCCGTTCCCGTTATGGGGATGTATGTACGCGCCTGAAAGACGGGGATTTGCTCGTTTTATTGCACTGTTTCTGTACCTGATCATGTGGCTCAGTATTGGGGTCAGCATTAACCGATGCCTTGTTAACAGTACATGCCAAGGGACGGGCGACACCTGGTTTATCGCATTGACATGCTACTGCTTTGCATTGTTTGTGCAGTTTGACACGGCGTCCACGGACACTAGTCTACGGCGACCACGGTCGACGTACAAGGTGGTCCAACAGCAAGATAACGACGAGGATGACGCGTCACTGTTGTTAGGGTCGATCGACAGAGACGCCAATGCGCAGAATTCGGTCATTGCCAAGGCAAGAAGAAAATCGAAGAAAGACTTCGCACTAATACAAACATTTGCCATGACACAATTACAGGATAAAATCAAGGAACTGACCGTGGATATTGAGAAAACGAAGAAGAAAGACACTTTAAACGAGGACGAGCGTCGCGTATTGGTGATGCTGTTACAGCGTAACCTTGCAGCAGCCAGAAAACGTTTAGACTACCTCAGTAAGTCATCGGAACGTAGAGCACGAACATTCGACAACTTCACAAGCGAGGTGTAGATAAACTAGGTAAACAATATAAGTAATCCGCGGTATAAATTTGTCTATTTCCTACTTAAATGTCACATGCGAAAGCATTAGACCTATCTGGCATCAATCTGGGCGAAATAGGTCGCCAGACACGTGCAGTACGAAACTTTCGTGTTTCCTCCACTCCATCGGCCGGCGGCACGACTACGCGCAGTCGCCCACGCATCGCCGTCGGTGGCGAAGGTGGCGGGTTCCCATGTAAAAATGTGATAGTATTGCTTGTTGTGATTGGATCATTGTATGGCGTGTCTACATTTTTCAATAGTAGCATTAGTACAACGACGGTGAAGAATTTTAAGAAAGCGGGAAATTTGCGTCGTATGATTCGCATGGATTGCCAATCAAGAAACATGATTACACACTGCACTACGTCGTACGACGGCGATTACGTAGTATCCATTGGTAAATGCGAGAACATTTACGAATTCAACGGTATCCCGTTCACTGAACTAGAGAAAGACGACATGGGCAACTTTGTCGTGCCCGGTGCCGTTGACAATACATTGAACGTGAAAGACCACTGCAAAGATATAGTGGCAACCGTAGACACGGGCAAGCAGACACCGGATACGTTTGCAAGTACACACGGCCTGCGCGCGCCTGGTAACATAGACAAGCTTGTATGGGTCACGGAGCCATGTTACAAGGACTTTACGGTCAAAATTGGCGATCAAACGATCTACGAATCGACACCGGTGACCATGATTAAATCTGTATCGAAAGAAAAGAAAACAGCATATATCTACGAATCCGACGTAGACTTCTTAACAGGGTCAATTACGGTCCTTGGCACCGGGTGCAAGTCCCCTATCGTCAAGTATGTAAAGCGTAGTGTTTAAGAAAGTAATTAAATGTACCTTTGTATCCATGACCCAATCTACTATAATTTACTATATATTAACGACCGTATCGTTCATAAAGATGAGTTTTACCCCTGGAAAAACGCTCAACGGTATGTACGAATATTTTTTGCCAAATGGCCTGCGTGTCCTTCTTGTACCGCGCCCCGGCATCGACGTGTGCACGGCCAACATCACGTACCATGTCGGATCTGCACGCGAAGGATTGGGAGTTACGGGCGCGACGCATTTTCTGGAGCATTTGCAGTTCAAGGGATCGAAGAAATTCAATGGTAAAGAAGGCATGTGGAAGTTGGAAGAGAAGGGCATGTACATGAATGCGACGACGTACTTGGACCGTACAAACTTTTTTGAAGTCATGCAAACGAAAGATTTGAACGACGCCATCATTCGAGAGGCGGATCGCATGTTCGAGCCGTTGTTGACCGAGGCCTCCCTCAAATCTGAAATGACCGTCGTACGGAATGAGCTGGAACGCGGCGCAAACAATAGCTTTCAATTGCTTCACCAAGCGATTGTCGGTCAAGCATTTCAAAGTCACCCATATCATCATGCGACGATTGGGTATAAAGACGACGTCGAACACGTCTCGGCAAGTGCGTTGCGGAAGTTCCACGACACCTTTTACATTCCGAACAACAGCACGTACACATTTGTCGGCAACTTCGATCCCATCCAGGTAAAAGATATGGTATGGAATGCATTTCGAAACATTTCAGCTGGGCCGGAGCCGCCTAAAATGTACACACAAGAAGAACCGCAGACCGGCCAACGGCGAATTGTCATTAAACAGCCTTCCAACACGAGTTTAATGGGCATCGCGTTCAAATCTGTGCATGGGTTGCATCCCGATGCCATCACACTGGAAGTTTTGGCCAAGTTGATTGGCTCCGGCCCTTCTTCACCCGTAGAACCCTTGCGAAAGAGTGGCGTCATTCACGATGTGATGCCATCATGGGAACGCATGAAAGATCCGTACATTTTTTCTGTATGGATCACAACCAATAACGCAGAGTACGAAACCATGCAATCGGCCGAGAAAGCGATGATGAAGTTGCTGCAAAACTATCCCAAACCGTCGCAAAGCGAATTGGATGCCGCCAAAGCGAGCATTGAGTACGGATGGAAAGAGGCCATGGAGTCCACACGAGGAATGGCGTCTGAAATTAATGAATCCATCTCTCGAGGCGATCCATTCGACGTCTATACGCGGTTTGACACCCTGCGGAACGTTACGCTAGACGATGTCATGCGTGTCGCACAAGACACGTTCAAAGTGGACACGTCGACCGTCGGATGGTACATGCCTGGCAAACGTCACAGTGAAAAGACTGAAGTACCACTGGCTGTGCAGAAATATGCGCCCGCCCCGCCCATCGAAAAGCTTCGTGCACCGGCGTCGACGTCACTTAAGTTGAACGATGTCACCCAAGTGACGCAATTATCGGCATTCACCAAGTACAACTCCGCCAAAACGCATATACGGGTCTCGTTGCAGTCACCGGCATCGACGCACAACGCGTTTGAAACCATGTCACGCGAAATATTGGCCAACATGATGTCGAAAGGATTTCAAGTAAAGCACAAAGAATTTAGCGAGCAAAAGATACAATCGTTTCTTGACACGAACGGTATTGAACGGTACATTCACAACTCACCGTACGGCGTAGACATCACCGTGTCCATGCCGAGCAATGATCCAAAGATTGTCGGCAAAATGGTCGCACTCTTACAAAACGAATTGACCGTGCCGTCGCTACGAAAAGACACGTTCGAATATCTGCAGAAGAAGATCGGCGCAGAGTTGTACGGATCCATGCAAAACGTGAACAACCAAGCGACAGTCTTGCTGAGCCAAGCGTTGTTTAAAGACGGTGGTTGCAACTACTTGCATTCCAACGAGCAACTCCGCGCGGCACTGTACGACCTCAATCATGAGACCATTGTTGATGAGCATCAATCGCTCTTGAAACGTGGCATTATGAAAGTATCTGTCCTATCGCCCTCGGAGGAAATCATCAGTCATTGTAAAAAGTTGAAGAACGACAACGAGTATCAACAGATATCCAATCATGTCATGCTCAATGATCCGGAATCGTCCAGTGTCGTGGACTTTAAAATTCCAGGAAAGACGTCGTGCACCGTCAAATGGGGCCATGTTATTGAATCGCCCTCTATCGCGACGAAACTAGCCATTGGCGCCCTCGGCAACGGATTTGCCGGCGAACTGATGAAGGTGGTACGGGATAAAATGGGATTGACGTATGGGATCTACGCCCGCCAAAACAGGCAGCATGGCGCGCACGTCTTTGAAGTGACCGCAACGTTTGCACCCGTCAATTTGCAGAAGGGGATTGCCGCAAGCGAACGAGTCATGAAAGAATGGAAAGACGGAATCACCGACGAACAAATTGATATTCAAAAGCAAATGCTGATTGGATCACAAGTTGTGTCGTGGGATAACCCAGCCGTCATCTCGGCGACAGTTCATTCCTGTTTGATGCAAGACAAGTCCGTGACATCCGTGGACAATTTCAAGAAAATGGTAGAATCCGTATCGTATGCCGCCGTCAGACGTGCTTTGAAGACACAGTTGCACCCGGACCGGATGAAACGAGTGACCGTCGGAACATTTTAATTATTTTTTATGATACAATATTTATTACCTTATGGACAACGTGTAAATTAATCTTTTACTAAGGTGACGTCCCCTTGTTGATGGTACGGTTGCAGGACCATATGCATCAGCGGTTCGCCAATCTTTCGTAGAAAGCTTTTGTTGGGGGGCACCTGGATCCAAATGCACAATTCTTGACCATTTTTCGCGTGGTCTATAACGCCATGTTGTATAGTAACTTTACGGTCTAAAATATCCGGCAACGGAGAAAGAACCGCGATGACATTTGGTGGAAGGTCAAAGCTAATTTTCATGGGTACTTTGTGAAGCCCTGGGTAAAATGCAAGCGGACCTGGTGAATACAGCGTGTACGCTGCGCCATCGTTTGGACATACCGTGGGCGGACTAACGTCGGCGTGCAACAGTTTTACACGTAAGTTCATTCTTTATTGAAATAAGTTATTGACGTATATATACGCCGCTGTTTTTAAATAAAGATGCCTGGGCACAAGAGTCGCAAACGCTTTCGCTTGCCATCTTCATCCGGTAGGAAACGACAAAAAGTTACCGGACGGAAGAAAATAAGATTACAAGATTTTGTAAAGAAAGGCGATAGGATTATAGTGGGTCGAAATAAAAAAATGCTTGTCCTCCATGTGCACCCCTCTGTCCTCACATGTCACCAATTGGACTTACGAAAAGTGCTACATATTTCAGAAGAGCTTGTTGGTGTTGTTATTGAAAATGACGAACTACGAACACGCATCGGGCACGATCGTATCCGGGTACTTGAACGCGAAAAGTGGCGTGACGATCTAAACGTGGGTACGACCGTGCAGTATTCCGCAAAAGACACCATATACTATTGTGTCGTTGTCAAACGAGAAGACGACATCGTCACGTTGCAACCGTTCGGCACGAGTTCGCATATTGAAGTGAACGTTCACTCCTATTTCATAAACGAATCTGCCTTTCAGTTTGGAGACGACTTTACCGAAGTTCCGCCGCAGGAAGACCATGAATACCTGCATGCGACGCTCGCCGCGAATGACAGCTCTTGGCGAGGTGTTGTCATCGACACGGACGTCAACTTTCAAATATGTCTCGTACGAAAATACGGACGGTTGCGGCACCCATCGGAAGACAGTCATTCGGCAAATCACATGTGGTTGCCATTGTCATACTTGCAGGAACACACGACGGTCGAACGAAAATTACCGAAAACGTTCACCCAGAATAATGTGTTAAACAAGGAACCCATCAAAATAAAAAAGAATGAGGAAGGATTTAAAACATATTTCCCATGGAGTACGTTGCAAGATTTGCATGCACAAGGCGACGACGAAATGATCATTGGACATGTGATGCATGCAATATTGAAGAAAATTGACTGGAAAGATGATGACCCTTTGCACAAAATGTTCCAAATGCTGTTATTGGCGTGCAAAATGCACACGCGCGATCAGTACCATTTCCAATTGCCACATTACGATGCAATCGAACTATCTCGAGGATTTTTTCCACGGTCACTCGAAGAAGTGCATACAGTAGTGAAAAACATACTTAAATTACGACTTCAAGCATCGATTTTCGAAGACAGTCCACGCGATCTGGTCAATGAGTCAATGACGCGGTTTTTCAATATCATGGACCCCAGAAACTTTTCGTTATACGTACGAAATTTACAATACGACGGCTACAAAAATTTACGCAAGTCGATCAGCGTCAAGATTGTAGATGTCACCGACACCGACATGTCTATCAACATCGTATACCATGGTGAACCATACCCCGGGATTGGATCGTCGTTTCGTATGAACAAGGTTGCGCAGTGCATACGAGAACTTGCATTCGTACTACAAGACTATCCAAAAATACGGTTTCCTCAGTGCCGGGGTCGAGTACCATCGCACTACACGGATGCATTAGACAACTGCAGCGAGTGGTATCAAAAAGATGTATTCTACGAAGGTAGTCTATGTGCAAACGTCACCCTATTCCGATATCAATCCATGGCGATTGCTCAGATGATCGAGCGAGAGGACAAGGATGCCGGTTTATCCACAATCTTTGAACAGAATTTAAATGGCATGTCGTACAATATGTGGTCTGGTCCACATAATGGTGCGTCGCGTGTGGAAAAATCCAGTGGGGGAATACTTGTCATGGATGTTGGTTTGGGCAAGACATTATGCGTGCTCGGACTGTACGACGCACGTCCCATGAAAACGTTGATTGTTCTTCCCCTGACCCTTATGGATGAATGGGCCAAGCAAATTCGACGGTACTTGCCAAATGTGAAATTGACCGAATGTTACGGTCGGAAAAAAGATATCAGTGGAGACATCGTATTAACAACGTACACGACTGTACGGACATTGTTTCGACAAGACGAATTGTATGTGTACTTGACTGGGTTTGAACGGGTCGTGTTCGACGAAAGTCATACGTTACCAGGCTCTGATGCGATGATCACGTGCGCATGTGACTTTATACGTGCGCCCAAACGGTGGTGTCTCACTGCAACGCCATTCAAAACCAATAATTTCAAGTCGCTGGAATCACAATTAAAAGTTTTGCACGTGTCACCATTCAACCTGTACAACCGTAACACCAGTCTGTATTTTGATTTTGACTTTGACAACGACATCGCCATCTATTCAACGCGTGAACGCGCTCTTGTGCAGTATACCATGACTTCCACGATGATACGGATATCGAAGAATGGTCTGAAACTACACGACATTCCGTATAAACATGTGGACGTGACCCACCAAATCATCAATTGTTCATACGATGGCCAAAATTCGTTGTATGAGGGACACCAAAAGTTATTCTACTTGTTTGTGGAACATTTAGTAAACATGCATGGATATTATCGGTACTCACAACTGTCGTTGTTTGTCGACCTGCTACAAACGTACACGGTGCATCCATCGTTGGTGCCGTTGCACTACTTTGCACATTCCATCGAGTCCAACAGCAACGTACAGACCATACAAGCTGTCAGTGAGAAAATGGGCGACACTGCGTATGCAGAAGAAGTTCGAAAGACCCTTGACAACTTACATGAAACACAGTGTGTGATTTGCATGGACACGTTCGACCGACCCACCATTACGCCGTGCTGTCATCTATTTTGCCATGACTGCATCACACAGCATCTATCCTTTCGGTCGAATTGTCCCATGTGCCGCAAAAACATTCGATCCTCCGCCTTGGTTGAACTGTCCAACAAACAGGAGGAAGAAGTCAAGGTCTGTGGCGACGATGCCCTCTTCAAAGACATGTTCGGTCGTACTTGCAAGATTGATCGATTAATGTACGCGCAGTGGAACGAATGGAACCAGAAGCTGACCGACACGCCTAAACTTGCTGCCATACGAAAATTGGTCGAGACGACCACTAAATCAATTGTCATCTTTTCAAAATTCAAAAGTGTACTGATGCTGTTAAAAAAGATATTTTCGAATGCTGAAATTATTACGGGACAGAGCACACGGAAGCAACGCAAGCGTGCTATTGAAAACTTTCAATCAGGAACGTCCAGAATCTTCATCTTGTCCGTCAAATGTGCCAGCGTTGGCATCACACTCACGTCCGGATCTCATTTGGTCTTCATGGAAGAGTTGATGGACGACACAGTCAAATCTCAAGCCATCGGACGCCTTGTTCGCACCGGTCAACAAAGTAACGTCACCGTGCTTACGCTGTCCGCGCCGTCTTCCTTCGACCCGGGCATCGCTTCCCTGCGCGAACGACTGAGCACGGACAACCCAAGTACGTCCGAAGCGAATCACCGCAGAAAACAGCGGTCCACGCGCACACGGGGATTGCTCAATTTGTTTGGCATCATGTAAGAAATGTAAGAAATGTAAGAAATAAAAGTATATATAGTATTGGTCGTATACTTAATACATCATGGTTAATTATATCTACGTTATACGACCCACTCCTCTCACCCCCGGGGGTATCGGCCGCATCGCGCTCCTACAAATATTGTATCCGTCTGCCACATTGCTGTCCATCTTTAAGAAAACGCTCGTCACGAAGAAAGAGTCCGTCTTTAATGAGTGGAAACGACTGCTTCGCGTGGCAGGCTACACACTCTTGCATTTGGAACCAGAAGAAAACAGTCCCGTACGTGAATTTGAACCGTACTTGTCCAATGGTAAAGATTTTGACGACGAGGAAGTGATGGCTGTAGATGTTACGCCGTACATGGGCGACGAAAAGGGGAAAGATGAAGATGTCATAGACCCTCAAGTTATACGATCAGGAATACGAGTCTACCGTATCATACCTAGTTTAGATAGTGGCGAATCGCGCCAAGACAGCCTGAACAGAAGTAGACTCATGGAAATCTTAGGTAATCCAGATCACTTGTTCACCCTGTACGATGGGCAATTTCGTCAATGGCGACGCATGTTATTGGATAAAGGGTACACGCTCCTGCGAATCGAACCAAAGGCGTCCGAACCAAACGTACAATTGTTCATGCCAATCAAAACACCCAAACGGCGCTTAGCTAGCGTTGCGGGCACAGAAGAGTCGAAATTTCCAAGTTTGCGCATGTGAATTAGACCGTGCGCTGCTTCTTCCTCGATCGTGCGTCCTCGTCGTCGCTGTCGTCTACGTGGACTTTTAAATTCGCAATCACCGCGTCGATGTCTTTTGTTTTCTCGTACTCGTGCAGCATGTGCGTTCCCTTGTAATGGTTGCACATCCATTGCGCCACCGCTTTCGCATCCAATGACTTTGTCAGTTCCCTATACATCCCACACTTGCACGGCAACTTCTCAAAGATCAAGTATGCAACGGCCATGGCACAGTTGAAGTCGTGACGTGACGATTTCCCAGACACTTCAAAAAGCATCAATCCATGCATGATCGTGTGCTCGCGTCCAGGGTACCGAGAGAGTAAGGGCGTAACCCATCCTTTCACGCGGCGGTCCGTGATGCGACTGCCTGTGTAGTACGCCGCCGAATACGTCGGCAACGAATCGGAGGTCAGTGCTCCCAAACATTGCGTCGCAGTCCAACGCTTCTTCACGTCCGTCTCCAACGCACCCGTCGCGATCAACCGTAACTTCTCATCTTTGATACGCTCCAACTTCTCCTCACGGCGCTTCAATGCCTTCTTCAATTCTTTGGAGTCGCCGATCGGAAACATCGCACGACCGACGCACATCTCGTAGACAATGCATCCGAACGCCCACGTATCGATCTTTCTCGTGTATCCATGCTCCTTTGCGTCCAACACTTCCGGTGCACGGTACCAACGAGTGACCATGTAATCCGTCAAATTATTCGCCCGCGACGTGTCGCAAAAGGGACGTGATAGGCCGAAATCGCACAAGTAAGCATGATTTTTGCGTATCAAAATATTCGACGGCTTCAAATCCCGGTGACAGATGTTGTTGGTATGCATCCAATGCAACCCACGTGCGACGTCCTCGGTATAGGTCCGAATGTCCTCCAGTGGCAGCTGGCGGCGCTTGATTTCCTTCAGTAGGTCGGTCTCCATCAGCGACAGATGAAGCTCGATAGAGCCATATTTAAATTCTGCTTTCAAAAACGAGACCATGTAGGGACCATTGCGTACAAGTACGAACAGTTCCCGTGCGGCAGATTGTAGAGTGCTGATGTCCTTGTTCTTGATTTCAAGCAGCTTCACCGCGCGTTTGTCTTGCGGATACGACCAAACGTCGCCATACGCGCCACGACTGATAAAAGTTGAATTCATTCTTGTAAGTCTTCCTTTACATGTACATTTATGGGGGTGGAATTTATACGCATTTGCATTTGAAGACGTTCGGGACACATAATTCGTAAATTCCGTGCACGTAATGATAAATTATTTTTGATCTATAAATACATCACGTACACAGCATAGATTCATGTATCGTACCGAGTATCAATCCGTATACCGAGTACACACCATTGACGAGGCCATCGCCTATGATATCTCAAAAAACCAGACGGACATGTTCCTCTACTTGATAGATACCTATGATGTGCTCCTGTCAATTGCCGCGGACCAACTTCCCCTCCCCTCCACACGGCAAATGAAGAATTTGCGCGACAAACTCTCCTCATATCTCCTGCAACACTACACCGAGATGTACAAGCCAATACCAGGGGCGCTGTATGGGTGGACCGAGTCGATGCTCATGTGGATCGTCTTGCTTAGTCTAATCGACATACAGCACTGGACCAGCAGCATGAAACTCAGTCACAAGGTGCGTGCATGGGCGAAAAAGCATCGTGTGCGCATGTTCGAAGACGAAGACATGACCACATGGGCCCTCGACACGTTGATTGGTCAATTAGACTGTCTCTCCCTGCGATGGCATACGCTGGAACCGTGCGAAGAGCTCGAAGATTTTCTCGAAATTATGTGGCGCTTTGCGGCACGGTTCACCCTTCGTATGCACTCCAAAGATGTATTAAACGTAGACAACTACGTTGAAGAGGTACCCAAGACGACCAAGGCACGTCTGTCCGCCGACGGTATCATGCTCTTTCTTAGTCGATGGTACTGGTACAATCACATGATGCGCTTGCGAGCACAATGGCCCATTGAACGATACGCCATCGACTTTCCAAACGTGGCCGACACGAACATACAACGGTTCCTGGCGCTAGAAAAGCGTCACTTTGTCACTCGCCGGTTTCGTGACGGCATCATTGAGTGGATGTGGGACAAACTCATTAACTTTGGCGACCAAGAGATTGCAAGTCACGATCAATTAGGTGACGAGGTCTCCGCGTTTACATGCATGTATGCACGATTCCCGGCAGGGCTGGTGTCGCTCTGGCAACGCATCTTGACGTACGAAGAATACGAAGACATACTTAAATGCGAGGCCATTGCAGACTTTGCCGTCTTGCACATGATCCAAGCACACTTTAGCAGCGTCTACAACGTTTCCTTCCTCAAGCTGTTCTTCATCCATGATAAGATCATGCACAAGCACGCCGACGGAATCAACAAGTCCTCGACACCGATCATCTTTTACTGGTACAAGAAATTTGTATGCTTCTTTCATGGCGTCGTGTACGAACATCCCCAGGGGACGTCCATTGCGCATGCTTTCATCATGTGGACGTACATCTTGCGGACCAAATGCGGTTGCAAATGCTACAATTCCATGGATTTCACCGGACTGTGTGAACAGATGCTAGACCAGACCGCCGAAGTAAACAATGATCGATCCGTGGATGGATTTTTTGATTTGGAAGAAGATTAAAAACACCCTATAAAAAGCCACATGGCTATGAAAAACCATGAACTTTACACTTCCCAATGCGAATTCGATCATGTCAGATATGAACATGCCGTTGGACGCCGACGAAAACGGGGAAGTGCCGTGCGATGTTGAAGACAAACACCATGAATTGAATTGTCCTATTTGCGCCCACAATAGCGACGACGCGTCCGTCATTCAGCAAATGAACGAAATTGAAGTCAATCTGACCGGTACCGTCAGTCCCGAAGAAATTTACCGGGTGCAGCATCAACTGTACGAGACGCAGGTGCGGGCGCCGCTACTACGACAGAACAAACAGTGCCCAGAGATTACGCTCGAACACATACGGACACATTACCAAAAACACCGGCTTAACTTGCGCGACATTATTAGCAAAGAAATACTATTTGTCAACACGATGCAAACGCACTTTCGAAAAAGCCAGATTGCCACCAAGTGTCTGAAAGATGGACGAAAGACGCTCAATTTGAAAGGCGTCGACCAATGGATCAAACTCTCCAAGCATAAATTGGACCTCATAAAATACCTTCATGGACCATTGGCAAAGAAGGCAAAGACAAGCACGAAAGGAATTAAGCCGTACGAGTTCACTTAATTAGAAATTGTAGTATATAAATATAGATGAATTCCATGGAAACATGATATCTATGAATGGTCGCCCCGATGTGGGAGTCACCTCTGCCCGCGCATACAAGAGTGGACCTGGTCAAGGCAGTCGGTCCGCTCCATCCTTTGCAGAAATGAGAAAACCAACGCTAACCGCCACAAAAATTAGTTTGGACACGAACGTAACGACCTCCATGCCATTGATGATTCGTCCATGGCTGGATGGGTACGAAAAACAATTCGCGCAGGGAAGTCTGCTTTTTGTGAACGCAGAAATGAAGGCGCACCGTATGTCCACCGTTGCCGACTTGCCCACCATGAACTTTATGCTCGAAGCCTGTCAACGGCAATTTAATGAAAAACTCGTGGAATCTGAAATGTACAAGTCCTGCAAAACGTCAAATTCTATCCAGAAAATGAACGGGTGGAACTTCTTTGGCATATTACGCAACGATATGATGGCTGACTCACAATTGCAGAAATTACTCAATGTCGACGTCTTTGGAAGAGCAATGATTGCAAACATTTTCGGCCAAGTCTCGCGTGGGTCGCACGTAGGACTTGCGTTGGTTCGTGTCAACACCGGCAGAATATACCAAGGGTTTATGCAACCGGCTGGAAACGTGTTGCCCAAAGAAGTCATCAAACCCATGGGCGAAGGAGGCACGGGAGAGTTAGCGAAGGGCGTATTACAGTTTGTTCCGACTGTTAATGGTAAAATCTGCTGTCTGGTCAACCCAAACGAGATAGAACTTCATGTACCCATCGGCGTGGTGACGCATGCTGTGGGTAGGCAACCAAATCAAGGACAACGTTTGAACGCGCTACGATCGCAAACGCACTACCTTCTGTTACCACGGATTGAAGTTTTGATGATTTAAGAATTACATGCGTAGGTATGCATAACTAAAAATTCGATCTATATATAATTGTGTGACTTGTACAAATACATACATGTTTAACCGAAATCAGAAACGAGTCGCCGGTCCAGGATTTCATGTGAATGTTCGATACGACGACCATCAGGTTAGCAAAATGAAACAAATGAACCAAGTCGCCCCGATGCTTGCTAGAGGCGCTCGTTTGACGGAATTATACGACATTAAAGAGCAAGAACTGCTTGTTACGATGAGCAGTGAAAAGTCTGCTGCTTACTTTGATGGTTACACACACTGCATTTCTGCCGTCAATGGATGGCCAGGCACGCATTCAGTAGGCAAGATGAAAAGTGTCGACGATCTACGCGAATTAATACTCAGCGAAGTCGAATTTGTCGGCGTTGCGACCACGGAATACATTCCTAAACCAGGATTTCAAGAACAAGGGTTTGTCGCACAAGTGGGTGGCGTAGTGACGCTCTTGAATGAAAGTTCCAAAGACATTTACCCTGGACAAAAAGTCATGCTCGATATCAACGTCGACTACAAACGGAAAGTAACACGCGAAAAAGGTATTCCACGGGAAAAGGTACGTTTTACGGTCGCCCCCGCGTTGACAACCGACGAAGTACTGGTAAAGGCGTTGAAGGAAGTGGGTGGAAGTACAGCCGATGAAGCTATACAAGCCGATTACAAACAAAAGAAAACTGAATTAAGTGCACTGCTGGCAAGGAAAGATACTTGGAGTGACGACCAGAAGAAGAGAGCAATTGAGTTAAAGAGGGAAGTGAAACAACTACAGGCCCAGTGTGCATCAGAAGATGGGTTTGATCTCTGCCGAGCCCAAAAATTGGTCCGTCGTGTCAACGAATTGAATTCGCGTATCATTGGAAAATCTTTTTCGTACGCAAGACCAGGAGATCGTTTGGAAGTGGGCCTTCAGCCACGCAACCCATATTGATTATAATATATTAGACTATAAATGTGTTATCTATCACTGTAAACTATGTCGTGTACCTTATGCAACCAACAGATGATCACATCTGGTAAATTACGTTCTAACGTAGCGTCGTTTGAATGTGGCCATCAATTTCACCTGTCGTGTATCCTAAACTACTCAAAGGAGCGATTCTCAAATATGTGTCCATCGTGCAAGCCGGTCGATACGACGTCGTTGCCTAATTTTAGCCAAGACCGTCTCGTTGCATTGGAATCGCTGATCAATGCGCGCCGCAAGACTCGTGACGTCAAGCCGAACATCGCCTTTTTGGGTGGCCTAACAAGCTGGTTTGGAAAAGCCGTGTCGTTGGACACTTTGGTCTCAAACGGTACGTCATTGAATACATTAAAAATACAGGGGTACACAACGGAAGACTTTATAGAAAATCAAATTACCTGGAAAAAGCTATGCAAGGTGTACACAATTGATGCCCTCATCGACTTTGGCTGCCGCTGGCATCACATGGTCGTCATGGGGTTTTGCCCAGAAGATTTCAAATCGTTCTCATGGCAGCAGCTGTACACTACATTGAACATTCGCGCAAAAGACATGCTGAAGACGTCGATCAATGTGCGTCAACTGTCCGAGTTAAATTTCAGTATACAAAATATCAAGCAGTTAGGGTTTAGTTGGACCGATTTGGTCAATATGGGTGGAGACGTGAAGACGTTGCGCATGTTAACGACCAACTTGGACGACATACGAACATACTTTGACCCGTCTCAAGAGCAGCTCGTCGCTGCCGGATTTGCACCGCAGAACGTCAAACGACACAATTGGAAAACCGAGACCGTGACCCCCGTGCGACAGAAACGAGCGATTAACATGGCGTCTATGACGGCCGCATTAGACTTCTGACAATCTGTGCAAAGGCGAAGATCAACGTCAACAGCGGTAACGCGTCTACGATCCCATACTGACTTGTAAAGAATACGGAAGTGTCGTAATTATTATCTACAGTACCTACTTCGACGTGTGACATTTTATGAGTATTTTTACTTTACATATATAACCCCCTACCGTGCAAGTACGTGGATTTCAGCACGTAGAGATGAAGGACAATGGTAAACGCCGTCCATGGGTATTTGACAGACAGAAGGATACACAAGATAATGTTGAGGAAGGTCATTCCCCGAACGATGTAAATGTACTTTCGGAACGCTGCTTTGCTCACACAAAACCCAACCATGTCGTTGTGGGTTTTTAAGACATCGACACAGACGCCACACTGTTTACAATGGATGTATTGTTGCGGCGTCAATTTTTGACAGTAGGAACACTTTTGGAATGCGTGGTGTACCGTGGGCGGGTTGATTTGCATCATCCCATAGGTATACTGCAGTATGAAAAACAGCATGACTTCGGTGACAATGCTGATCTTGTCGACGTCGACGTACGCATACAAGACAATGTTTGTGATAAAATACAATGATACGATGGTATGTGTAATCTTACATGTCCGCATTTGACAGTGTCGTCTGTCTTTTTATAGTGCGGCAGTCCTTAGCTGTCCTCGGCGTGCTGCAATTTCTTCCACCGCTGCGTCAGTCCACGACGTATCAAGCTCAGATCCAGTCGACGATCAGAATTGCGAATCCATGGTTTGTAACAGCTTTGGCACAAGTAAATGCTCCGCTCACGATCTTCCTCGTCGGTGTCGTCGTTCACCAACAGCGGCGTCCAGGTCTCGTTCCCACGCACGGCATGGCACCACTCGCACGACACGGACGTGTACAGACGGCCATGTTGAATGCAACACCCACAATACGGGCCAGACTCGGTAAAATATTTGGACGTCATTTCCATAAAGTTTGCACAGATTGGACAAATCATGTACACGTGGTTGTAAAATTGCAGGAGCACGCCCAGCATATTCACGTTGCTAAGTTCCGTATTGGCACACATCAAATTCTTCAACTCTTTCCGTCGTTCCTTCGCACTTCGTTTCGCGTTGCGCTCGTTCGTTTGCTGAATGATCGCCTCTTCTTCGATGTTCATGTACGAGGAATACTCTGGGATGTGATGATGCCGTTTTTTGCCATCGACTTTGTCACATCGTTTTCCACAGTACTTGAGCATGGTCTCGTCGTCCACCAGCACTTTCGGCGCGCCGTATGCGTACAAGTTGTTGGTCTTCCCGCGCTCGTCGTTGGAAATCACAAACGCTTTGAACTGCTTGCATTGCAAACACAAGAGTGCGTTCCCTACATCTGCGGGCAGTTCTTCACCGTCCGGGATGCCGTGCTTGATGCGCAACGCGACGTACTGTTGCGTGTAAATGTGGACCGGCAAGGTGAAGAGGCGCACGTTCAATTTGCGGTCAAACGCGTCCGAAAAGTCTCGCACGATCTCAAATTCCCGCCGTGACAGGCTCGTCAATTGCGACTTCAATGTACTCTTCGACCCTTCCGTGATGTACGTCTCTTGAATGCGAAGCAGACCTTTGATGGTATCCTTTGAGACGTTAAAGTACTGCAGCCAATCGTACGGTATCTCACGGCTCAGTGGCGTCCGAATTGCCATGTCATACATCAATTGACGGTCCTCCTCGGGGACTTCACTGGTAATAAAGTCCACGCTGTTCATGTCGTCAATTTTATTGCATTCCGTCGTGACCACGTGACAGAACGGATGACGGGTCGGACGGTACAGATGGTGCACCTGTTGCTTGTTCATGGCCACCAGCTGAGTCTCGATGCCTTTAAAGTCCATAATGTTGGTCTCGATGCAGACGCAGTTACGCACGGCATTCATCGCTTTTGAGACGCACCATTCAAACTTGTCCCAGTAGTAACGTTCCTTGATTTCATCGTACAACGACGGTATTTGCCGCACGCCGTAAATCAGAAATTCTTTAATGGTGTAGAACAACAGCTGTTGGTGGTCGCACATCATCCACTGCAACATTTGAGCCTTGGTCACCGTGCTGAATTTCCGAATCAGCTTGATGCGCACGTCCAGTGGCGGGCGTTGCGTGCACGTTTCGTACAGACCCAACAGACTGCATTTCAAACATCCAAACACAAACTCGTACACGTCTTCGTGCTTCAAACAGTAGTTGGAGACGATCTCGCGGAGATTACGGATTTGGCACCGCTGTGGCAGCGACTTGGAGAGCAAGTGCACCAACGGGTTCGTCTTTGACCGTGTGTCGCTGAAGAAAGAGCATTGGACGATATAATGGAGCACGTCGGGCAAGTTGCCTTGATGAAACACTTTGTCCATCCGTGGCTCGTACGACAGAATCGGCGCACCGTCACCAAAATCAGTCAACAAGTGGTCGTCCGAACCTCGTTGGACGTCGTCTTCAATGTACACAATCAATGGAATGTGCATGTCCAAGTACAGCGCTAAGTGGTAAATCACATGCGGCTCCGTGTTCGGTTTGTGCATGAGTTCGTTGATATGGTAGACCGTCCAACTAAGCGTGCAGTATATCCGGTACTTTTCATCGCCTTGCGGCAAATGAAGGGGATTCCAATAGCGTGGATCCCATTTTGACATGTCGAATGAATGTACGCGATCTACAAAATTTCCCACAAACAAGGACTCGTATTTTGTAGAGACGTAATAAGGCAGCAACATGTCAATCACATTATCCATAAATGGATAAATCTGCCCAGCGACTAGTGCCTTATCTAGTTGCTGGGCGCCGGGAATAAAAAATGCTGCGTCGTAGAGGGGTATGCCATGCGCCACTGCTCGTAGTGCCGGACGCCGTCGATCTCTTTCAATCGGTATGCCGAGCGAATATGAAGAACGACCGGATCCAACAAACCTTCGAACGTGTGTCGGCTGGACAGTATGCAGTCCTTCAAACAGTACTCGCCTTTGACGTCCACAATATTACGGTAATCTTGCAACGTCGAATCCAACTTCATCGACATGCCGTCCGCGCGAATGTTAATGAACGCACGCGCCAGTTCTTTCCGTCGACACATCAAACACAAACGTTGCTCCGTTTTGTACTTGCCCGTCTTCTCGTACTCTTTCATCTCGCTCGGAAGTAAGAATTCACGCAGAATAAACGCTCGGTCCCGTGCCGACGAAATCTGCAACCCTTCACAGTTTGATTTCATCAAGCACGGACGTTCCGAGCCAACAGGCTCGCGTAAAAAGTCCTCTTCGTACTTTCGCGTCACGGCTTCCACGTTCGCACGCAATTTTTCACGGTCATTAAACTTGTGAATGTCGAACGACGGCAACGGTGCACGCTGTATCAGTGCACGAACATACGGAAAATCAAACGGACGGACGTGCGTCTGGTGATTGTCACGGTTCTTGCTCGTAAAGAAGTTAGTTTCCGCCACGATGAGCTCGTGCGACTCCGTAGCGGTCCCCGTAAAATGCTTCTCCACCGACAATATCTCCGGGAAACTTTTCGTCGTGACGCTCACCTGCGGCACCGCGTGACGTACTGTGAACTGTGTAGCACGTTTACGCGATTTAGTATGTTTTGACCTATGCGAATTAATACGGCGCTTTTTAGCTCTCTTTTTTTCGTCTTGTTTTCGCGATTCCTCGGCAGAGTCTTCATCACTTTCGACTGGAACGCTCGCACGATTAATTGATTGGCCCTGTTCAAACGCGCGATTAAACGCGTCCATAATCGAAGCCATGGTTTGTTTTTTGTGCAATTTACTGATGCCAACTTTCTATATATAGTCCCATGGAATCCATTTGAAAAAGTTTAATTTAATTATTCGACCGTCCCTCGCCGCGTAGCCGTCACTCACGCACAACTCACACGCACTACAATGCTGTCTCCCTGTATATCATACGTGCATTCGATGCGCAGCGATCGTGCGTAAAACATGGTACAATTATCGTATACTAACGCAACTATCTTGGATTTAATATTACGTGCACGATCCGTACACGTTGCTGTGACGCTGTAAGACGTGCTGTCTGGTACTATGCACATGCCGTCGAACACACGATGCACGTAGTCCATGGATAAATTTCCCATGGTCTGGTTCAAATACTTGGTGTACTGGTAGTAATGCATGTCACACTCTTCGTACAACATCAACAGAGCATCGTACATGTCTCGCGGCAATCGTCGACCATTGATCCAGGCCTCAGGGAGTCGCGGTACATCCACACAGAATTGGTGATGTGATATGAGCATACCATGACCCACAATCCATACACTTTGCTGAATATCCATTATATATAACACGCCTGGTATTATATAATGATAAATGTTGCTGTCTGTTCCATTGGAAACATTCTCTTGACGCTCCTCGCACGTCTACTACAGAAACAATCGCCGTTTCGGATCAACTTAAACAACATACGAGAATACGACCCGCCGTTCTGTTCGTCTGTCAATCACATGAAGATACTATTTGCAGTCGTCGTAGTGTACATGGGGCTACCAATTTCATTTTTTATAAATACGAGTGTGTTACTATCATGTGTTTACTGCGTGTACTGGTATTTCACCGTGCTGTGGTGGCATCATTTGGCCAAGTGTCAGTTTGAAAGCGCGTACCATACCAGTCTTCGATTGGCAATCGCATTGTTTACGTGCATGAGCTACTTTTTTTACGCGTACGAAGAGGCCGTATTCGCATGGACACTTCCCCTATGGTGGACGATGTACACTTTGTACGTATCCATATACTACAAAGAATATCACGCAAAACTCAATTTCATATCGTCGTAGTTTCGGACACAATCCGGCGTCGTCGATGTCTCCAACAGCGTGAACAGCTGCTGCGGATGCATGCTTGGATGTACCCAATCGTCCAATACACCGCCCGCTTTCAATGCCTCAACACAAATCTCACTGCAAAACCAACGGGGCTTAAGGCCCACACTCTCTAATGTATACGGACTAAAAGAATACTTATCGCTGCATTTCATTGGGTATGTAAAATAAGATAAATGATTGAAACCTTCGCCCACATGCGCATGGCAAAACGATAAGATTTCGTCGTACTGCTGTTTATTTACATTCAACGTGCGGAAACTCCACTGTTTGCGTGAAAATTTCTTTTTTGTCAAGAACACGCGCCCGTTGTAGTAAATGGAACAGGCCCTCCCCGACACGACATCGCTGGTACTCGATGCGTTTGCCGACGGGAAGAATAATTCGACATGAATCTTTGGGTTTTCTACCGATGTGGGTGCCAATCGTGCCGCCGCTCGGTTAAGCCAATGGTGTTGCATCAATTCATCGTCGTTTTCAAGAAAGCACACGTACAATAAAGGTGATGACATATTTTTTGTTTCAATACGTTATTTATGATATTTATATAGTATCAAAATCCGAATCGGATTGGTCGTCGGACTGATACGACACGTTAGAGTCGGACTGTGTACCATCCGTTCCGGTATCTGAGTGGTAATCCATCTCCTTCTCGGAAAGAGCATCGGAGGAACTGTCGTACATGGTACGTCGCTTGGGTGCATCGGAATCGGAACTGCTGTCGTACCGCACGTTCATTATCTCCGACGTGCTCTCCGTATCTGACGTGACGTCTACTTTTGCGTCTGACATGGCGTCCGAAGAACTGTCGTATGCAGCCATCTTGACGTCCGATCCGACCGATTCTGCATCTGAACTACTGGCACCGTATGCACTGTTTTGCATCATCGTCGACTCAGCATCCGAACTGCTCTCGCCGTATGACGACTTTAACATGTCGTCCACGGCCGAGGAAATGTCCGATGCACTGTCGTACCGCTCGAGATCGTTTCCACCGTACATACGTATCGCTTGCTCAATTTCTTCAATGTCGTCTTCTGACATGCTTTCGTACTCAATCGTAATACGGTTGGACTTTGTTTTCTTATTGTCTGACTCGACCGAAGTGATGCGTGGACTTATGGCCGAATCCATAGAACTTGCAACGGAATTCGCCGGACTGACCGGTGACAATGGTGAACTGGCTGCGGCCATCTTTGTAGTGACCGCTGGCGTCGGAGATCCAAAAGAATCGACTGAACTTGCAATGGAATTCGCCGGACTGACCGGTGACAATGGTGAACTGGCTGCAGCCATCTTTGTAGTGACCGCCGGCATAGGTGATCCGAAAGAATCGACTGAACTTGCAATGGAATTCGCCGGACTGACCGGTGACAATGGTGAACTGGCTGCAGCCATCTTTGTAGTGACCGCCGGCATAGGTGATCCGAAAGAATTAACTGAACTTGCAATGGAATTCGCCGGACTGACCGGTGACAATGGTGAACTGGCTGCAGCCATCTTTGTAGTGACCGCCGGCATAGGTGATCCGAAAGAATTAACTGAACTTGCAATGGAATTCGCCGGACTGACCGGTGACAATGGTGAACTCATTGAACGTACATTCGTCGTGAATGAAGACATTGGTACTGATTTTTTTTCCAAAACAGCGTTTTTTGGTTGGAAATTAATGACACGTTCAACAAACTCGATTGGTAAATTAAATGACATATTATTTTTTTTCTTGAATTCCACGAGTGTTTGATATGCATCTACGTTGTTTTGAAAAGGTTCTACCGTACCGAATTGCTCTTTTTGTATTGTTTTTCTCGGTTCTTTTTTTCTGAAACTAGTATATAAAAGTGGTTCTGCAAACGCTGCTCCGCCTAACCCAAGCAAAACTACCTTGAATGAGGCAAGTCGTTCTTCATCGGATTCATTACCGTCTACTAATTTTCCTTCGTCAATACTAATATCAAAATCCCCGTTGTCCTTGTACTGTAAATTTATACTGCTCAAGTACTTTGGTAAATCTTCGCTGTTATTTAACCTGGTCTCAAGCTTTGAAAACAATGCCTGGCAGAATTCGTCATACTCTTTCACATACAAAAAACGAATGTTCTCCAAAAATGCCTTTTGTAACGATGGAAATAATTTCCAAAGAACATCGTTTTGTAAGTTTTTCTTTCTACCCGTTTTTAATCCGTTCAAAATACTTTCTACCTTCTTTAATTTCTTATCGACATCTTTTGTCCACTTTAATAATTTATATTTAGGTTTTTTCTCGTATGCTTTCCAATATTTCCTGTAGTCATCTCCAGGATCTTCATCAATTTTCTCAGAAGACTGACGTATCCAAGTCATGCCCCATTTTTGACTATAGTATTGTTCTAACCCTTCACGTTCCGATTCAGGCGATAACATGACGTACTCATAGTTCATTATACATTCGCTACGAAGATATGCAAGCAAAAGAACAACAGCACCACGGTTTTCCGCTTTCACCGAATGAATTCTTGCAATACGTAAACTGTTTTCATTTCCTCTTTTCTCATCTTCACCATACTTTAATGTTTTGTTGACACTCGTGTCTATGTATGCAAACATTGCGCCGTATGGTTTCTTTTGTTGTGCATTTTCTTTAGGAGTGCCGTCTGTGACAAACATGTCATACTTTCCTAAAAGCTCATTAGCTCTTTCATCCACATTTCCTTCCGGTAGAGGTTGATCTAAGTCTAAGTTTTTTTCCTCATCTCGTTCTCGAAAATCATACATAATTTTGTTACTGTCACCTGCCGTCACGGCAAATTCTTTAAACCAATCTGGTATAGCCAGATTTTGTACCTGTTTTACCTTTTCCGACTCTGCAACGATATTATTCCACACATTTTTGTTTTTTGCATAGCGTTTCTTTAAAAACCACATTAAACGATCTACACGCACGATTAGGTATGGTGTTATACCCTTTGGTGTTATACCCTCGCTGTTTCCATCTTCGCTAATCAAGTAATCGTTCACGTGTTTATTTAGAAACGCTTCGTCGTAGAAAGCTCGCCTATCTGTCACATCGCCATCATTCCCCCACTCAGTGTAACTTGAAAAATCAGAAGCACAAGTTGCGTCTTCCTTGTCTCGTTTCTTTGGAAGTTCGTTAGTTTCAATTTCTTCGTCTGACGAGGGCGAAGGAGGAAGCGCTACGCTTGTTATGCTTCTAGTAGAGTCAGGCGAATTAGATTCTTCATCTGATTCCACGCTTGATATGCTTCTAGTAGAGTCAGGCGTTTCAGATTCTTCATTTGATTCCACGCTTATTGTGCTTCTAATAGAGTCAGGCGAGACTGGCGGAGGAGAAAATGGAAACGATTGAGTTGTGTCCAGCGTTGTTCTGACAATGTTATTCTCTTGGTGTTTTCGCAAAATATCTTCTTCCCATTTGGCCTGTTTCAGCGTATTTTCGTACTGCATGGCAGCAAAGCGTGCAGAGTCTTGCCATCGTTTCCACAGATCTTTTCTTGTCAGTGCTAATTTAGTATCCAATACGATCGGCCGTGGCTCTACTTTCCCACCGACAATAGACAGATGTCGTTCACTCAACACATATTTTACTCCGGTTGGACGAGAACGACATCCGTTGAAATACTCCATCCACAAATTACATTCCTGGTCACATTCAAACTTGTGCTTTTGCATCTCTTTACGGTACTCGTCTTTAATTTCTCCCAATGAAATTTTGACTTCATTTAAGAGATCCTTGTCCAAGCTGTGGGGATTAAAATCCACAAAATCATTCTTTTCGTTGAATGCGTTTTCATCGCTATAAGGGCGGTCCACAATCATTTCCCGATACAGTAATTTTGGGTTAAAGTCGTTTGTGTTAAGAAACGCTTCAAATTTTTTCACTTCTTTATTTGAGAAAATCAATTTAATCTTGGGTTGATATCCATTGACAGGACCCAGCTTAAGCAAACGTTGTCGTTTCAGACGTTTCTCATATTCGATTTCGCCAGACAACGGCCGTTTCAATTCAATCAATCTTACCCCACGTACATCTGCGGCGCGTAACCGTTCGAGCGTATCCTTCTGTGTCTTTGAAAACGGATTTCCAGTGGTAAAGACCGTTCGAACGCCGCTGTTGTACTCATTGTACTGTCGAGTAAGCTGTGGAATACGGTCATTTATGCGAATTGAGTACGTCGTTGACTTCCCATCTACTGAGGGGTTTTCCAAAGATTCGCTTTGCCCCTTATACACCGGGTATGTTTCTGTACTGCTCACCATTTGATAAAAACGATCTTTAAGATTTTGAAAGGCTGTAATATCTTTAAGCTTTTGAGAGGATGTATCATTGCTTATATTAGCCGACAATTTATCTAGATCCTCACGCGAAATTTTAATGGTTTTACCTTTTTCCGTTGGCGACGGCCATGATATGGATTCATCCTTATTAGAAAATCCAATGTACGGGTACGACAATAGTTTGGACCCAACGACCATGTGTGCTTTTGTTCTCGTATGTTTTCGAAATGTTGCAGCGGCTTCTGGAGTCCAGCCTGGTTGAGGTCGCATCCGCAACATACAGTCCAAGATATCTTTGTTTTGGAACTTAGTTACCTCCTCGCTTATTACTTCCGAGTAGTCCATTCTGTACGGAAGGGACCATACATTTATATGGATTTTTCTCTGATGAGGGGTATAAAGGAATTATTCACCTACGCAAAATGCCACGCAAGAACGACTGCTGGAAAAAGTTATGTGAAAAGTTTAAGCGACCGTCCATGCCAGCAGACAACAGCAATTTCGGCGGTCCAACGCACAGCAAAAAGTCTATCATGCATTGGATCGTGGTGTTCTTGACGCTCTGCGTGTTGGGCGGATGGGTTATTCCCGCGGTACAACGGAATGAAGAAGACACAATGACCTATAATCCACCCGATATTGGTATGCTACGAAAGAAATTATCCGCAATACGTATCTCCGGCATTGACTTTGTCTCTGAAAATTTTCGTTCGCGAACGCAGGACCTGATGCATGACATGGGATTTGTCTGCAGCGAACGTTCGGACGACGTTATATTTGCATTTCAATTTGGCCCCCCGAACAAAGCGCGCCGACGCGAAGAGCACATTTTTGCACTGTGCAAGACACCAACGCTTGTTTACGGCAACGCAGACATTGTCGCTCGCAGTGAAGACGAGGTTATGTGCGAGGAAGAATACGGGGGCGAACTGCGCCGTGTTCGACGGTATGCGTCCGTGACCATCAAAGCCATCGACATAAAAAGCTGGGAAGTGATTGAATTCGACGCGTCGGGCAAAGATGCATGCATTGCACAACATGCAATTGACGTACTAGAATCAAAATGGGTTTGAAGTAGTATATAAAGACTATGGATAGTGTGCAAGAATATGTCGCTGTACGCCAATACCGCAGTGGTCAAGCGGACCATCGAGCAGTACTGTGCTGTCCGACAATGCAAGTACTGCGATCGATATTTTTGCGAGCTGGAAAGCATTGGAATGCACAAGTGTTTGTACCACCCGGGCAAGTACGATAAGTATTTGGGCCGGTACACTTGTTGTGGCGAGGAGCGTCGGCGTCCTAATTTAAACAACCCACACGCATCCTATGCACACGTAATGACATGGGGGCCGCAAAACCGATCGGATCCGGGCGACGGCTTTAGCAAGGGATGCAAACGTCGCGATTGCATACCGACCGAGTCCACGGACATAGACGAGACGCGCGTGTTGGTAGATGAGATTGCCTCGTTGGTCCCCTACATGGACCCACCTTTAAAGAAGCGTCCCGGGTTTCGCAAAGCGCCTCTTCGTATTGTTCGCCAAGAAGAATTTCCCTATAACGTTTGGTATCATCCACCGACTTAGGCAAATTCACTGACATGCTGGTAGGCATTGGCCGTGATGCGCTGTTTTTCCCGTGTGACCGTGCTGTGACGAATGTAGTGCGTTAAGAAAGCGATTAGGAAGGTGCCGCTCCACACGGTGGCTTGCTGATGCCGATCAACGGGGATACATTCGTGAAAGTCGTCAATCCACCAGAACGAGAGCAAGGTGCACACGAAGTGAATGAAAAAGTCGGACACGATGACAAAGGTTTTTGTTTCGCTCCGTACCGTGGGCGTTTTGCCGCTGGACAGTAGGTATACGTCTTGGAGCCACGTTTGGTAGGTCGCTATGGCATTCGTACTCGCCGCGAGGACGGTCACCGTCGCGATCATCACCGGCACGTTCGCACACGACTTGAAATTAAACGCGACGGCGACCCAAACGACGAATGCAAAGGGCGTGTAAAATCGCTGCAGGAAAGACTTCAGCATTTGCCGGTCACGGCTTTTCAGGCATTTGCCAGCGTAGGTAACGTAGATTGGGGAGCTGGACATTTAGCAAATAGTATAGTCATTATGTAGTATAAATTTAAAAAATCTACATGCCAACATGCAATCGGCCGAGAATATCCTCCTTGGTGTACTTATTTTAATCTCTGGTATCGTCGTGCTGTGGACTCTCTTACGGTATGTCTTTAATCGAAACGACCAAATGCCGAAGACTGGGTGCGGGTTTCGCCTGACGCACGTCGTCCAATTGATCCTTAGTCTGCTCACGTTCCTGCTGGTGCTAGGCAGCGTACATTACATTTTTGGCGACGAGGCCGTGCACTCGTTGATTACGGGCTTTATGATCGGGGGTGGCTTGGCACTGCAGCCATTGATGAAGACGGTGGTGAACGGGTTTACAGTGGACCAGCCGGGATTGACGCAGAGCGGCGTGTCCGTGAACTTGCACGGCATCGACGGCACCATCAAACGCGTCGGAATGCTGCATACGTGGGTGAAAACGGCAGAGGGCGACCTCGCCATGATACCGAACGATCTGTTGGGCACGGCACCACTCGTCATCAAACAGTCCAATAAATTTTAGATTATGTAAATGTACTTAAAAATCGAGTACCCGTGTCGTGCTCCGTCTCTGTGCGGGCAGGCCCTTTTCTAGAATCTGTTTTTTCATTTGTATGGTCTCTTTCACCACATCCTCTTTCAAGACATCATACACGGACCACCGCAGCAAGAAGACTGTGCAAAAGAGCGTGGCCGCCACGTTGGACAGTATCACACCGGTCAACCACAAGGACGAACTACATCCCGTCATGCTACTACGGGGGCGTAGAGTATTTATAGTGATTTCTTCAACTCCTCGAGCGTGACAAAAATGGCGTTCTCTGCATGTTCTTTTATCTTCTGCACCATGCGATCCATCAATTTCACGTCACTCATCGAAAGGATGTATTCCAACAGCTCGTAGTTGCTGTACGGCTGTTTGAACGTGCGATTGAAGTCCAGCTGGGCACAGTGTGCGTCCATGATGACCTCGGGCCGCGTGCGACATGTCTGTCGCTTGACAGACGTCGCTTGCGTGACGGTTTCGTTGGCGACGTCCTCGCGTGTGATGTCCCCATGGCGACGTTTCATGATTTAATCGTATAAATATTAACAGATTTATACGGAAAAAACATGGACAAGCTGCATCGCGTCAACATGGAAGAAATGAAGATGGTCAAGGCTAGCTTCGAACAATCGCCAATGGTTCAAATGTCGCGGCAAATGATCCACAACCAATTACTGAACAACGGCATCAAATTCTGCCAAGGGAAGTGCAAAGATGCGTCGGTCGGCGAAGAGGACGACGTCGAGAATCGATGGGTGCCGTTCTGTGCAGACGTCATCGACAGTGTCATGTGTTTCGGCTTTGCCGTCGTGTACATGGGCAAATGCTACCCGACCATCATGCACCTTGATCAATACTATTTGAAGTTTGAAATAAAGAAAAATGAACTGGATTTTTTCGTGTATGAAAAGGGTGGTGTTGACAAGCTCATTCCTAACGCAATTGTATTTAACAATTTCGGGTTTTCACCAACTAGTAATGGCAACCTTACCTCGCCCATGGTGAAAGTTCTGCCGCGGTTGCAGTTCCTCAAACGCATACGTGAAACGTGCATACGCATGGAAATGCAACGGTCTGACCCGCGGTATTTTTCCGAAGTAAAGGATGGTGGTAACGCGCAAGGTGCACGTGAGGGTATTGATTTTGACTTTTATGCAGATGCCAACAGTGCCGAGACGACCGACGACATGAAGTTTCAGCGCAACAAGTCGGCGATTGCCACCCTTTCGCAGCAGAAAGACCTGTACGAAAGCTACTTGAACGCTGCTCACGCGGCGAGTGCATCGGCGACCTTGGATCACATCACGCAGTTACCTATGGGACATGCTGTCAAACCAACACTTTCCAATACTGGACGAAACGATCTGGTGAACATCCATAAGCTTGTACAAGAAGAGATATGTGCGACATTTGGCGTGCCACGCAGCATGATGTTCAGCGACTCGTCGGCACGTACGTCCACGGACACGGTCGGGACGCACCAAACATTCATGCACACGCTCTTGTGGTGGAAAAAGCGACTGTCGGTAATTCTGTCGGAAACATACAATTCCTTGAACGCGGAGAAGATCATGGCCAATATCGACTTTAACAAAGAAGGGCTGTGTGTCGACAAGTTGAAAGAAAAGTACAAAGTAAACGTATACTTTCCAGTGACACCGTTCGTTACCAACCAAGAATTACGGCAACTGTATGAGCAGGGCGTCATATCATGGAAATCCTACGGCGAATATGCGTTGCGTAACATCTCGTTGCCGATTGACGACTTGCAACCAAAAGCGCCGCCGTGCGATGCGTTGCTCTTTGAAAAGCCAAAAGATCCTGCACCAGCAGCACAGCCTGCAAAGAGCGAACCGGGGGCAAATGAGAAGAAGAGAAAAGCGGAGAAAGAGGAGAAAGAAAGTACACCGCAAAAGAAGAAACCGAAAGAAGAGAAGACAACTTCATCTAAAAATAAAGAGTAATAGTAATATCGTATGATATGATGCTACTGAAGACAAATTAGTTTTTTACGTGCAACCGATCGTCGGCAATGGAACCAATTTCGTAGTCTAGTTTTTGAATGTAATGCTTTCCACGTTCTTGTTTGACACCCACAAAAATCTTTCCAGCATCCGCATTGCTTTTTAAACTGACTTCGGTAACTTTCTCGCCCTTGGAATCCGCGGCTTCGTTCAAGACGTCAGCCAGGACGCCGGTTTTGAGCTCGAAGCATGAACTGTGTGATTGGAATCCCGATCGCAATGCATTCACGCGGAGGGTCAAGTTTGAACTGGTCAACATAGGAATCATCTCTTCCACGGATAAACGTTGCCCGTACAAATCAGCCGTTTGGTACATCCGCTTGCCATTGTTGAATGATACCACCGTCTTGTTTTCAACAAACAAATCTTGGCCTTTGTTATTTATGTTTCGAATCGCAGAGTTTTGTCGTTCGACCAGCTGTAAATTGGTTGCCATGGATTCAGTAGGGATCGGAACGACGTCGATTCGCATGGATACATCATATTGAGGGTCGTTGGCTGCGTTTGTAGTTGGCATTGCCTCCAATTCTTCGTCGCGTTTAAAATTCATTACAACAGACATGTTTACTTTCTCTTACACCATGCATATATATATACTTTACAAATCTAAAGTGTACGGCAAACCAGACTCATTATTTATCATGCGCCAACTTTTAGTAAATTTTACTATAAATGTCCTGTCCGTAGATATACAAATATGGACAAGAGCGCACTGTTGAAACGCTACTCGAACAAGATACCTGAAGATGTTGCTGCAAGTGTTGCAAAATTTGAACAACTGTTGCAAAAACCTGGTATTCTAAACGTAAAGTTACTCGCAAACTTTGGAAAAGACATGGAATTGTCGCTAGAACATGGTACGGATGTGTTTCGTGGACTGATTGTGCAAGTCGCAAGCGAGTACAAAGTCACCAAATCGGACATCATGTGGTTTCACCCGGAATTGTGCAAGGGTCGATCCATGTATAAGGGCGGCGACACGGTGCAAAAAGTGTCCAATGTCGATGACTTCAATTCGAGCGTGGCCACGTATAGCACTCACATTATTGACGAAATCGGCGGACTCCAATCGTCCAAGTATACTATTGTCGACATGGGCGCGCCCGCTGAATCAAAGGTCTTGCACGATTCCTGGCAACTTTCATCGGCCGAAATGCGGTCCATTTACTCTGACATTGTAAAGCAAAAGCTCAATCAACTGAGCCAAACCAAACGTGACGAAGTTGCGCAATCCTTGAATGCCGGCGAGCGCGTCATGAATTCCAACTACAACATGCTGTACTCGGATGGACGTACGTATCACTTTTTCAATCATGCTATCAAACCAGCGAATGGCAAAGCGTTGTTGAACGTGTCTCCATTGGTAGGATGCGCGACCATCACGGCCGACAAATACGTAGAATCCGATTTGCTCACCTCCAACGATTACATCGATGTCAATACTTTGGGCGATGCGCAGCGTGAACGAGCGTACGTGAGCTGCAAATGGAACGGGAAAAACATTATCAATACGTACACGATGAGAAAACCGATTGAAAACTACAAATCAATCCTTGACGAGGGTCACGCAGACATGTACCGCATGGAACAGGGATTTTTTAGCGCAAATCCTGTCCATGGAAAACTCCCGACCGATATTGTGCTGTTTTTGACACCCGTACCAGAATTAATTCCTGAACAAGCGGTATGTCGTCAACATGTACGCGACGGCGTCATCAACATGCCGGCTACGAGCGAAAACATCAGTAAATTGATGACTACGCATTGGAAAACACTCATTTCAAAAAGATATGTAAACGGAAACTCCTTGATTTTGCCACGCAGCATGGTCGAACAGTCCCTCGTGTAGAGTGGGTGGCAAGTACGAGTATTACCTTATATTTTAAAATCCATATTGTGATAGCAACTGTTTTGTAGACGATTTGTACCCTATCGGAGTGCGTATGTCCGCGCTCGCCCGTTCATTTCGTATGGCCACGTCATCTAAATACCGATTTAAATGCGGTTGCGTGCCTTGCACAAATCCCATCATGTCTGGATCTTTTGTGTACATCAAATCGCCGTCTTTTAAAACGACGTGTCGAAACACGTTGAGTAGTCGTGCTTTTTCATTGTTCACCCGAGGGTACGTGGCTTGCGAATGATACCGTTTCCCCGAGAAAATGTCACTGGTACGCATATTGAACGCGACGAGACGAGCAAAGTACGCCCGCATATTCAATGATTCCACAAAACGCCACATTTCCACGTTCTTTAAATGCGGCCACTTTAATTGTATCATGGTGTGCGTTTCCTCAATGTGAGCATACACCATCGGACTCAAGTGCAACTTACCGTCGGCCCAACTTGTCTGTACGTACCACTTATGAAATTGACCGCCAATCTCGGGCAAACTATTCAGTCCTTGATCCGTCCCTTCCGTGCGACTTCCGTCCAAGGTAGTTGCGCGCGGTACATCCGTGTCGACAGCATCGCGAGTGCGGTTTCCCAACAGTATATTCATGTCAACGCGGACTGGAATAATGCTCCCACTGCCAAACGCTCGTATGGGATAAACGCCCGCGTCTTCCGACACTTTCTTCGACGCGACCATCACTTGACCGTTTGGAAACTGAATGTGATAGTGTGTGATGTTACCGTCGCTATCGGTGGTGACATCATTGATGTCGGCGTTCACACGGGGCGCAATGTTGTTCCCGACCGGTATCTGCCGTGGTTGAATCGTATTCTCGGACGGGGTCACCCAGTACTTGTCCATTTTCTCGTTTGTAAACCCTGCCAGCAGCATGCAAAATTGGTATACCTTGTTGTCTCGCATAACATCAATGGAAAATTCTCTGGTTTTCTCATACTGTTTTTCTTGTTCACTGACTTTCCCCGCAATGGACCCAAATATTTTTGCAGCCTCGTCTACTTGGGTTTCATGATTATGCGCATCCTGCTTCAAGGTGGCGAGATTATTCGGATACGTAATTAATTTGTCAGCGCCCTTGTCGATCAGACGTGCATGTACGTATCGTTTCCACCAAAATCCGTGAATTTCTCGCAGTTCTGCTATTTTTTCTGCAATCATGCCATCGTCGAAATCATTATTGTCTTTGCTAAGTTCCTGAATCGCAATAGCCCTTTCCATCTGATGCATCTCTTCATCTGAAAACAGTACATTGCCCGCGTCAATGGTAGTCTCGCCTCGCTCTATTTTCTGTGCTTCTTGCATGCCAGGATGCTCGATTGTTATATCGTACTCATTCCAATGATTTGCCATTTTTGACTACATCGATTCTCTATTTATACTTCAAATGTGCAGTCGAATTAAAATTAATGCAATATTTATACAACACCAGTTGCTACGCAAGAAAGACCATATGAGCCAAGTCAAAAAACAATCTGTTACACCCATTGAAGAAGTTCCGTCTATTGATGCAGCCACGCCAGAATTGCCAAACAACGAAATCTCTTCCGAAGATAGCCAAGCCGGCAACACGCACGCTCGCAGGATCGTCATCCAAGCAGACGTCAGTGCCGAACAACTTCAACAAGGCTTCATCACCAGCGTGCCCAACGCGGCAGATGTCTTCAAACCATCGTACAACATGGCGCAACTAAACGATGAACAGAAAGAATCCATGGAAAAGCTCGATACCAGCAAAGGCATTGTCACGTCCATCCGATTAAAGTCGGTGTACAGTAACGTGGATCAGCCCGTCTCCGTCGGTGTCAAACTTTTCCAGAATAAGCCCAACATTACCAACGATGAAGGGTGGTTGTTTACCGAAACCAACACCGATATGGGCCGCCAGCACACCAGTGAAGTAGAAGGCTACGTCAACTTGGTCAATGTGCTTCCGTACGAAAAAGCGCGACCCAACACCGACGTGTATAAGCCTCAAAATTTGCTCAACAATAGATTCATACAGCAGTATGGCGGCTATACGTTGGACAAGTTGTGGGAAGGCATTGTCAATTTCAAAGGCAAAAACTGGGTGTATGTTGAACAAAACCACGTCATCTTGCAAGTCATTCAACGCAACTGGGAGCTACTTGGTATCAACACCGATGCCGAAGTCAAGCGTGAGAACAACTACGTGAAAGTGTCTCGACAAGTGGTCAACAACGTCATCAAACAATTGTACGAACAAGTCATCATGCAGATTCCGTACACTTCCTTTGACGACATGGCCGCACGATTCCAAGCCAATGATGTGCCCGAAGGTACATACAAGGTCATGTGCGAGTTCCTCGTGCAATACAAGTACCCTGCCATCCAATCTGCATCGAATGCGAGCGACGAATCGGACATTTTGGAATAAACGTGTTACGTACCATCATTATACTATACTAACTGTTATAAAATACTGCGTTTAAAGTAAGAATGAATATTGTCTCCAATCACCTCTTCCACTTGTTTGTGCGTCGGTGGCTTGAACTTGATAACTGGAAACGAGGTCTTTGCCGTCGACAGGCTGTACTTGCGATGCAGCTCCGATTCGTACACGACGACCGGGTCAAACTTAACGCTCTTTCGAAGGAATGTGTCGATCGACGCCATGTAATAATCTTCTTGTGCAGCATCGCAAAAGATGTTCACCCTTTCCACACTCTGTCGATTCTGCAAATACAACCCGCGGACTTCAAACAATTGCATCACCTTTGCCAACGCTACCATGCCGTCTCGCGGCTTATACGGAATATGACTGACACGGTTGTATTGGATCGCGTATCCCTCTTCCACTCGAACCGACCGCTTCGACCCACACGCTCTGTCTTTCATCCGTTTCGTGCCGGCGACCCGAGGGGACGCGACGTCCGCGCGCCGTTTCTTCCGTGCACTCTTTCGACTGACCGAGAGAAACAGGTAACGCGCGTCTCTAGAGTCCACTTTGTCCGACAAAATCCAATTGTAAAATTCCAAGTACATGTTCACATTGCCACGGATGAAGTAAAATAACTTTTGATCGTCCTGTAAAAACGATGTCGGACGGTTTTCAAACCATTCCTTGATCTGCGACGGACACGAGGCAGAGTACTGAATCAGCAATGTACCGACGCTGTCAATCAAAATCACGTCCGTAGGGGACACGGGAGGTATCAACATGCATGCCAGCGACTGCATGAAATTGTTTTGTGTTGACACGTAATCTTTGCGAAGCTCCAACTCTGCCATCGATATGTCGTCTTTCGTTTTCCCGAACTTTTCTAATAATTCCGGAATCCGACGAAGTAACGCCAACACACGCGACTGTCGGTACACAGACGGATCCCTTGCCCCGTCCGTCTTGCCAAGGATCAATTTCCGAAAACAGTGCACGCCATGCAAAAATATGGAATCGTCCGTGTCCATCCATGCGCGCACGATCCATGGGTACACAAACGCGTACCGTATCGACTGCTTATTGTTCTTACGACACGCTACCGTGCACCCATAGCCGTACTGAATGCGCTTAAAATCTTCGTAAGGCATGTCTACCGTCGTCTCAACCGATCCAGTATTCACATTCCAATCAAAACGTGTCTTCTGGACCGCATGTGTCAACACGTTTCTGTCGAATGACTTCGTCTCCAAATATGCCAACGAATGGATGAGGTCCAGCGGCGATATGTCCTCTTGTTTGAACAGCAGGCGCACACGACCCCTTCCTTCTTCCGCCCACGAAAAATCGACCGGTACGAAGCAAGTATGCATGATTATTTGGCTCGAACCGTCTCCTCGTATGGCTTTATAAGCTTCATTCCTGCTAACGTTCAAATCGAGCCGAAGCTCGTCAAAATGCACCGTGGTATCCATCATTTGCACATTTTCGGCCAAGAAATACACTACCTCGGCCATTGCGTCGGAGCTTCAAAATCCAAGCCGGGGGAAAAATACACGTCATAATGATTTTGACCGGAGCCGTGTACTTATGTGACCGTCCCATAGGTGATGTGTCCCTTAGGTGATGTGTACCGATAGGGGAAAAGGCCGGTATACACTACTACCGTACTTATATTCTGTTTACAATAGTAAAAAGTGCCGTGGTATCCTATACAACATATTTATTCCATACAAATATATTATTCCGTATATTATATATTTCTATCAATATTATCCTTGGAACAAAAAATCTCAACTCATTTTTTGGAAAAAAAATTTGTCATTGGTCACAGTCACCAATGACAAATTTAATCTCAAAATTATTTTAACTTTTTTTTTATCGTCCGAGGTTAGGACGGATTTCATTCTTAGCCGTGTCCACGATTCACTCATTTGTCACCCATGGGACCGTCACTTAAGTGATGTGTCCCCTTTGTCACACCGGCCGGCTGCCGGCCGTGTACTTGTATCGCCTACCACGGTACACTCTTTCCCCGTAACATCCTATTTAATACCGTAATAGAATAGACATAGCATATATTATTCCATACATATAAATTCATCTCTTGGAACAAAAATTTAGAAGTCATTTTAAAAAAAAAAAATTTGTCATTGGTCACAGTCACCAATGACAAATTTAATCTCAAAATTATTTTAACTTTTTTTTTCTCGTCCGAGGTTAGGATTGATTTCATTCCCATGGCTGTTTTGAGTCTGGGTCACCAGTGATATCCCTCATACACGGCTGTTTACCCACGACATGCCCCCATGTATCGTACATATGTGCCATGGGGTAGTACTCTATCGGCCATACATAACCTATCCAACGCATGTATGCCATACAAATATATTTTCCCGTACAATATACATTTCTATTAAATATATTCTTGGAACAAAAATTCAGAAGTCATTTTAAAAAAAAAAAATTTGTCATTGCTCACAGTGACCAATGACAAATTTAATCTCAAAAAAATGTTAACCATTTTTTTTGGCCTCGAGGTTAGGATCGATTTGAGTTGACATTTTTTATTTTGGGACGGCTTCGTCTTGTCCAGTTTTGTTCCAAGCATGGACATAACACGGTTGGAAAAATACACGTAATAATGAATTGGATCCTATCATTGTTAGTAATGTTATATTTACGGAATATATCCCCCCACTTTTGTAATGATTACACTATGGCCACTTTACCTACCATATGGCGATAATTTTAATATTACGTGCACGGCATGTCTGTGAATTAATTATTGTGCGTGCGGCGAACGGAGACAAAATCAAGCCTACATATATGGCCCCGTGTAACACAAATCATTTCTACACGTCAACATGTCAAGCGAATCACAAGCAACTTTGAAACGGCCAGCGCCCGACGATTTACGGGAAGAACGCTTGAAAAAAATCAAATCAAACAAAAAAGAATTCCAATCGACGGACATTTTTTTGAAAGATGGATCACCATCGGAAACAAAAACGTCGCTACCTGTGGTACAACAGGAGAACAGCAACAACGATATGGACACTGTACCGACCCTCTTCAATCGAATTGACAATTTGAAAACGGACGTCCTCATCAAGGAAAAGAAACGGAATGGAAAGAAAAGCAGAGAGTACACGCCAATCTTGGTGTCGGATGATGACCCCGGTCAAAACAATGTCCAATTTTCCCTGGGGTTTATGTCTGTAAAGTACTGTAAGCTGACGGGCGACGGCAACCTTGGGCAGTTCTCGACGGAGCCCAGTCGATGCAAGTACACAGCATCGTTGGAAATGGGGTGTCCAAAAGCGATGGTACAAGCGATGCCAAACCTACAAAAGGAACAAGAAGACACGTTGAAATTTATTGACACCTGGTCAAAAAAGCTCTTGGAGCATATTTACCACTGTGAAGAGGACGAAGACTGGGTCCGTACCATTGGCAAACGCGGATTGGACGAGTTTTTGGAGAAGGCAAACATTTCCTGCTTGAAAGTAAAGGACGGAATGAAATACATCAATGTGGCCCGTTCATTGGTGACGTTTCGAAATGAACCGAATGCACCCCGTTTCTGGCGTCCATTAAAAGACGGCGGTTGCGAGCGAATCCATCCCAAATTCATCCCATTTGGGTCCGTCATACGGGTCAGTGGACGCTTTCGTGCGTACAATGTGAATGCAAACATGTACGGCGTGTCCTTTGACATGGACCGTGACGTCATCGTCGCCTACGTACCACCCAAGGAAAAGCCAGTGGTGGAGAAAAAGAATACGGGTCCGGTACTTCCGTTTGTTGATTTTACATTTTAAGCGAACAGGTTGAATTGTAAGATACCTAATACGACATTACATTATGAAACTCTCGTACGGACATTGAATCTTCTTGTTTAAAAATTGCTGTGCCCAGTACGTCGTAAACAGCAACGTCATGGCAATATCATCATTCATTCCCTCCTTCACCTTCCCGGTATATATCACCTTTGCAAGTTGATACGCTTGGGCTGGCTGGAGCACCATTTTCTGGAATTGCAATAGCTGTTTACGGAACTCTTTCTTCACTTGGTCCAATCGTTCGTTCGCGTCCTTGTACGGATTTGCACAGACGCAATCTTCAATAAAATGCACGGCCTCTTGGTTGAAATACGAGAGGCAATTCACGGTGTATTTTTCTTTTCTTTCGTGCGTGGTACAGACGCCGGCTTTGCCCTTTTCGTAGTACGTGTATACTTTCCGCTCGTTCTTGACCATGTGAGCCATGTGCGAGGCTTCTTGACCTAGATTGTTTTCTGGAAAGAATATGATCCAGGCATCTTTCAATGCTGGATGCCCACGCAATGCTCGCACGTGCTGCAACAGTAGCATCTCGATCTGATCATGGCTTCGTGCCGGATGCGTTTCCATGCCGGTAATGATGATATTGTTCATCTCCATGGTCATGGTGATAATTGCCATCTCGCTGGATCCACCACCATTGGGATCGACGCCAAGAAAGACATACTTGGCTGGATTTTGCAATTGATACTCTGGGCGCTCCATCAGTCGATTGATCAATTTTTCACTAAAGACACTGGCTTGGTCCGATGTAATTTGACCCATGGATTCACGTGCCAACAAATCTTTACGATCCCCATAAATAGCCTTAACCATGTCAAACTTAGCAGCACTCTTCCACGGGGGGATAACGTCTTTCATGTGCGTACACTCACTTGCTTTACCCGCAGCTTGGCACTTGGCACAACTCAGACCAATACGTAAGGTATTGAACAGAGGCTGCCCGTCACCCCCTTTCAAGTCGAACATTTCGGAATAGAAATTCATGCCATCCAGCGGGGTAGAAATAGCAATCAATGCCGTGGTTTCCATCTCCAATAGGGGCACAATTACCTCAAAGAATACGTCTAACGCCATAAAGGCAGCTTCCTCCATATATACCACATCACCCCCCGTACCACGCAGTGTCTTGGCACACGACGGATAGGAGTGCACTTTACGGATGTCCAAGGGCGTGTCGCCCTGCAACAAAAGCGTTTCTCCGTTACACTTAATAAACATGTGCGCGTACTTTCCGGATTTAATCATGTCGCGAATCAATTCCAATAATTTCTGCGATGCACGGCGACCGGTCGAGAAAATACACTGTTCTGATTTCGGCACCGTCATCGCATACGCAGCCACAAACATGGCCACACTGGTCGTTTTCCCGAAACGACGCGGTGTCAGACACAATACCTGCTGCTTCAAATTCTCAAACTGGTTCATGCGCATGATCTTGTCCATGTCAATATCCTTGTCATTCCGGTACAAGTGCAGACAAGTCGCTTGCATAAAGTTACGGTGGAACATCTTTTGCATCTTACTGCGCTCCCATCCCTTGAAACTTTTCGGCACATAATCCAATAATTGACGCAACTTCAACATCAACTTGTCACCCTGAGACGCTTTCTTCTGCTTACATTGGTCCAACATGCCAGTCATATGCGTTTTCATGTTCTTGGCTTCAATGTTCATCAACGTTTCTTCTTCAAATACTTTGAACGCGGCGCCAAGGAACTTACGGTAATTGATCGGTACCGATCGTTCCATGTTCACCGTCAGGGCCTTCTTCCGCGGTCGCTCGTTCAACAAGCTGTATGGCGTACTGTTACTCATCGGCGTCTCCATGGCACTCATCGGGGTCATCATGCTGCTCATCGGCGTAAAGACGCTGTCCGGTACCGTGTTCGGCTTGATGCTCTTCAACGCGCTGGGTGGTGGCATCGGTGACTTCATACTCATTGGCGTCGGTGCAATCGTACTTTCTGGAAACACAGAATCCGGTACATCGTTGTTCACCGTCGAGTTTGGTGTGACTGGAATATCCATGTCGTCGAACATTTTTCGTTTCAAATTCGACATTTTATGGTATAATGCCATACTTATATACTCTTGGTGCCTAAAGATATGAACCGCTTGCCAGATTGTATACGACGTCACATAGGGGGCATGCTGCGCGTGGTCGACTGTGTCCACTTTCAAGTCGCCTGTGGCGTCACGTTATTTACCACACAAGAGTTGATGCAACGGGCAGAAGTAGAGCCACTGACAAATACATTCCGCATGTTTAAACATGGCAAGTTACGGACGTACAAAATTTATTCATACATTCGAAACGGCGTTACGTACAGCGATGTGAGCGTGTCTCCCATGTGCCAAACGTTCGTTTGCATTCACAAATACTTGGTGACGCCGTCCGTCGCGTCGCACTGGATCTTAAGTTGTATATACGATGGTACAGATGTTGGTAGGGGTAAAATAATATATGAAACTATAACGTAATTACAAGGCGACCACATCCAACCCACGCCCTGTGACGTCGGCGACGAAATACATGGCGGCACCCGTAGCAAGCGACACAAAGTCTGACACGCCGATAGAGCATCCAAGAGAATAACCAAGCAGCGAGATGACACTGGAAGCGACAATGTGACGGTAGAATGGCGATCGGTTGAGGGGCAACAACATACCACGTTCACTCGCGCATTCGCTGTTAATGCGTCCACCCTTGCATCGACGGCAGGTAATCATGTCGATGACATTGTTGCTCATGCTGTCCGAGCAAGTAATCAACATGTTCAGCGGGTCCAAAAGCAAGTGAACGCTGATCAATATGATAGCGGACAAGTTTACGCCTTCCCGATCACTGGTAAAGTCCAACGTGGCGGTGTTTTCGTTGACCTTGTGTGCGATGACAAATCCCAAGCTGGCGGCAATGAGCGTCCAGGTCAACAGACGACGCCACATGAAAGGTGCAGCATTCTCTGGCTTCTCGCAGTCGGCTTCGTCTGCTTCTTTCTTGTTGACGAGAACATCACCAACGCGACCAGCAACGATGAGACCGATCAACCAACCCAGTGCGTTACGGTCCAATGGCTCGGAATGAGCATCACTTCGACCCAATGCCAAGAAGGACAACAACAGGGCCATGCTGGAAAGAAGGTTTCGTCCGAAACGTGTGACGGTCCCTTCGGTGCTCTTCGCAAGACGGACCAGCCCGCTTGCCAGCAATATCAAAGACATAGCAAAGAGTAAAATGAGCGAAATGTTTTCGCTGGACGAGCCATACAGGCTTAAATCATTTAATAGAAGGCCAATCACTGCGGCATACACGCCACTATGAATGATGCCACCAATTCTACCACGTGTCATGAGTTCATTGCGTTGTACGCTAGGATCGTCTTTATCAGAACGGAGCGAAACAAGTTTTAAAGGGATGGTGCCAAATAGTACCATATTTAATTTGGTATCTCTGTACTTATATACTTTTTTTTAACTAATACTCACGTATATAAGAATTATTGTCCCGTGCATAGTATGCGGCAGTTTAAATGGCGGAACTGTTTATTAGGCGACTATCACGAGCAGGAAGCACTTCACGCGAATGAAGTATGCGAATGCCCTACGAAAGAATACACTGAAATAATACACTCGGACCTCTTGCGGACGTTCCCAAAAGATGCCTGGTTCAAGACACACTTTCCCGCATTGTCAAAAGTATTGAATTCATACGCATATACAAACAAGGCTATGGGGTATATGCAGGGAATGAGCTTTCCTATGTTCGTGCTGTATCGAACCTTTTACGAAGATGACCCAGATAACGCCTTCAATGACGCATACTACGCGTTTCATAGTATTATTAATGTCGTCCGGCCTATCTATCCCCTCTCATCGACCGATCCATGCCCGGAAATGTTCAATTCAGACATTTGTACACTCATCATTTTGATCGTCGGTGCCAACGACATGAAGTTTGCACGGACCCTTCGGGACCACACGGATATATTGAAAGTCATGATATACCAATGCGTACCGACGCTCTTCACAAACAAATTCAACTACGAAGACTGCTGCGTCCTCTTTGATTTTATTCTTCACAAATCAGGAAAGGTCATGTTTGAAAACATTATCCGCTTGCTGGTGGCCACGGTTCTCGTGTTCAAACCAGTCTTTGAACATATGGCAGACGAAAACATCCTAGAGCTCATCGCGACGAGAGAATACCACAGTGTGTACCGGATTGTGTCGTTGGCCGGAAGTATATACATGTAGGACGTCACAGCACGACGTCGGCGTGGCATACCGGACACGTCTTACGTATGGACAGCCACTTGGTAATGCATCGGTAATGAAACATGTGATCGCAGTTGAGCGTCACGTTCTTCCGTTGCTCCAATCCTTCTAAACATATGGGGCAGTCTTCCCGCTTGATTTTCTTTATGCACATATCCTCCGATTCCGATCGTTTTCGTTTCGACATTTTGCGCAAAGCTTTCTTCTGACCCTTGCAGATGCCGGACGGCGCCACATGATGGAATTCGCTGCGGTCACCGGCCGTCTTAATGGCTTCCTCGTCCGTCATACGCACCATCAGGGCTATGCGCGTGTAATCTTCGTCGGATCCGAATTCGCGCAGTACTGTAGACGCAACAGTATCGTCGCGCGGCAAGCAACCAAACTCTTCTAAATGGCCGTAAATGTACGTTTCTAAAAAGTCGATGGCCTCGAACCGATGAAGCGTCGATGGCACATCATAATCCAAACGTATGTAATGATACATTTTGTATAAATACACAGACATTTATACCAATATGAACCACCTGCTTGCCTTTGGTGCGTGGGTGTTAGCGATTTTTATATGGGTGTACCTGTTACCTATACTGATCATCGGCACGGTGATGTGCATTCCATTCTTTCTGGTGGTCACGCCGCCATTGCTGCTGGCCTCCTTTACATGGTTCTACATCATGAAGGATGCCCTCGTGCCCAGCGGGACGCTGCGCTCACTGCTAAATAACTTGCCATACGAACGGTGGTTTGGTCAACGCATGATACACGGCAACCTCTCCACCCCTCACCTCATTACGAGCCATCCGCACGGAATACTGTGCACGTCCGTACTTATCGGCGTACATTTCACGCCAGGGTCCACCACCTTGTTTGCTGTCTCGCCGTTCATCTTTGTCATACCCTTCTTCGGCTGGCTGGCGACGCACCTTGGGTGCATTCCCGCCACGTACGAAGCGATTCAAAACGGACTGAAGACATCGAGCGTCATCTTAGTACCGGGTGGAGTTCCGGAATTAGTCAGTGGCGACATGTACACGCGTCGTCATGGGTTTTTGAAAATAGCACGAGCGTGCAACGTGCCGATTCTGCCGTTAGTATCGACAACCGACTACTTTCACAGCATTCCTTTGCCGTTTAAAGAAGCCCGGGTGTACATTGCAAAAACGGTAGGGATCCCACTCATGGCGCCACCTCTTGGATGGTACGGTACGTGGGTACCCCAACGAAAACCCATCGTCTTTCAACGCCGTGACATGTTTACGGTAGAAACCAACGCAGACATTGAAGACGAACGAAAACGATATTACACTAACTTACGTAAATAGACCGTGTCAACAACAATATAATGTTGGTAAATGAGAGCACAATGGCACATCCCAACGTCAAGTACGTCAATATAGTAAGCGATGTCATCAATTCGTAACTAGTAAAACGCATTTTGCCAGCACATACACTATTTATATACCCCTAAGCATCCTCTAAATGGACGATTTGATTACCGCGACGGAATGCAACGGTCTCGTGCACGATGAAGTCCAAAACGCCATATCTATGGTATTCGCTGTCCAAGCCATCTTTTTGCTCTTCTTCGGCATACTGGCCCTCATGTTTTCGAACATTTGCCTCTCGGACCGTATCCGAACCATTGAGACACTTCTTAAAGTTGTGTAGACGCAAGCACATACTCGGCACAACGGGTCGCCACCGCCTCCATCGCTTTGTCGTAATTGTAGGTTACCGAGTATTGTGCGACGCCGTTGTTGTACTTGACATACTTTCCGTGCGGAACGTTCTTCACGTACTCGCACGACCACAACATGGACCCTGAAAAGGGACAAAATGCCAAGGTGACCCCTTCCACGTTGCCATTCCTTATGGGAAGCACAAGGATGTACCGCTCGTCCTTGTATACGGCCCGTCGATTTGGTGACGTCCGCATGGTCTAGCATGGAAAAAGAAAAGATATATACGTACACGTTTACATGTGTAGTGCATTCCAATTTTATTCTTACGTGACGTATAAAAGTAACCCTCGTCTCATTCAAGCTCAACAGAGTCCACGCCATCGACTTTGTCACAAACATGTTGGGCTTTTCTTCTTCGCAGAGCTCGTTAGAGATGATTGAGCATCTCGACGAGTTAAAAACAAAACACCCACAGGAGTTGCATCCGCATTTAAATTGCGCATACGACTGGATTAAATCACGCGATTTTTTGAGCGCGCTCGAGGAGGAGACGTCCGAATCATGGGAATGGTTGAAAACCTCCATGCAAAATCCACCATTGAAAGTTATCGATAAGCTGCAGAGCACGGCAAAGCCCAGTGGCGCGATCGAGTCGGCCATTATTCCACTGGGAAAGACGGCACCGCCCTGCTGTCGCATATGCTCTTTAAAAATCGCCAATACCATCGTCGACACGGCAGAGTTTACTGTCCTCATTTGCAAATGCAAGAAAATGTGGTGCCACAAAGCCTGTGCCGAATCGTATCCGTCCAAATGTGAACTGTGCAAACATTACATCATTCCGTCACACCACCACTCAAGCATTCGATCCAGCTTTGCAAAGTAGTCGCGTCGAGACGATCGGGTGGGTTGCAACCCAGTTCCGCACGACAGTAATGGTATACAAACCCAAGGATAACCTTCAACGTCTTTGTCTTACACTCGTCGTTTTGAATGTCGGCCATGTTCTGCAACCCCGCGAAGGGATCCGTGGGCACGTAAGACGTGTTACTATCCGAGTACTGCAACAGTTTGCGAATCAACAGTAGAATGGATCGCTTGATAGGCACGTCTCGTACTTGTTTGTTTTGCAAGACATGCCAGGTCGCATGGATCTCGTTGAAATCGATACCCTCGGTGTGCGAACGATGGTCGTCTAACGACGGAGTGCGCTTACGTTTCGGTCGCGTCGTCTTTACCCGTTTTTGTTGTAGAAAAGACATAGGAATGTACGGTACTTCTATGCTTTCTTTTCGTGTAATTTTCACCGTAATTAAATTCTTGGGTGGGATCGACCCATACTGTACTCCTGGAAAACACGTCGAAAAGTACTTTTTGGGTAGCTTATACACTTCGTCCGTCTTGTCGACGACGGCGTACGCAAACGAAGCGCCTTTTTTTAAGATAAACACATTGTGCGGACCGATCGTATCTTTTAATGCATCCGATTTGAAACGACATTCCAACGGTGTCCCCACCCACAAGAACTTGTACCGAATGAGCTGTCCCGATTGGACGGTCTGCTTGTAGTATTTGGTATAGTTGGCTTGGGACGCACGGGGCAATGGAAACGTATGCTTTGGTGGCATTTACGTACCCATCGCTCACATATATATACGATGGTGTCACGCGAATGATACGTGGTACGATGGATACAGAGCGATACCACCACGGACGACGGACGGACCCGACGCGTCCCACACAGTATCAAAACAGTACTCCACTACTACATTAGACGTGTCCACCGACGGGATGTACATGTCATTGGACGCTGTCCCCAGCATAGAACATCGCAGCGTCATGTCACGCACGGGGACATCATTGGCGTAGACCGTCACACGGTGATCAGACAACGGTGGCGCCGTCAGGTTCATATACACGTGGACGGCCACGCTCGCCACACCCTCGGTCGATACCAAACGCGAGCCTTGAACTGCAAAGCGGGGAGATCCATGCGGGTGACCGTCCTCGTAGGTGACCGTCACGCATTGGCGAGGGTGCACCGTCGTCACGTTCGGACCTGTTCGCATGACAAGCGCCCACGGACTGCGTACCACGTCACGGTCACGTTCCCATCGAAGCTGGTACTGGAAGAAGGCAAAGATTGTAAATAGAATAAGCAGACGGTCGCAACAATTCATCTATACATTGAATACGCTATCTAATTTATAGTATCCAAGCTATTCCTTTGCACAAGACTCCTCCTCCTCCTCCGGTGTCAACGGTTGCTTTACCAGCCAGTCGTACACGTTAGACGGAGTCATGTGATTGATATTCGGCTGGCATTCTATGGACTTGGTAAACAGGTCACAATTTTTAAAGGTGTGCATGACCAGCTGTGAACAGAAAAATTTGTCCGGGGCGCCGTGCAAACGCAACGTGTACAGGCTAAGCAAACACACCGCACGGGGAATGTCGTACGGGCGGCCCAGTTGGCGCAAATTGTAGCATACCACTTTTTCCATAATATCTTCGTTGAGTGGAATGCGCACCGTTTCGTACAATGGTTCCTTCGGCGGCTGCATCAATTCGTCTTCAGATAAGTGATGCAGGAAACGCACCGACACCACGCCACCCCACATGATGTAAAAGCACACGTGCAACGTCTTCATGTCCACTTTATCGGTACGTGTCAGTATGGCCTGCAGCGTATTTGGCGCAAACGCATCTTGGATACAGCTGTCGACCAAGACACGAAACATACCACGGTCGATTTCTAGCGACATCTCCACGTGACAAAACTTACCAGGCGCACACTTGTTTAAAAACATATCGTAAGGGCCAATTTTGTTGGCGAAATTGATATTCAACTCCATGATGCTTACAATGTGCCGTGCGTATATACTCTATTTAGTCGATTTTTCATCAAAATGTTTAATAATTTTTGACACTTTCGACACTGACTGCAGCGTGGGTGCCTCGCGTGAAGGCGTTTCTGGAGTCGGTTTTGTCGTTCGATTGATGGTCGGTGGTGACTGACGAGGCAAGTCCCTGTTCGGATGTATTGTGCGCGTGGCGCGCAGGGCGTGACGCATTTTTTTCATGCGATGCTCGTTTGCCTTCATCGAATCTTCAATGGTTTTCACGTCCGTCATCTGATTCAGCGCCTCTTTTACCGCGAGTTGGATGTCGACTTGGCTAGGACGCACCGCTTTCTGTGCCGCAGAATGCTTGTGCCGCCAGAGTATGTATGCCAAGCTGCCAAAGCACCCAAGAATGGACAGGACGGAAACAACAACGGCGACCACAGCCAGCGTATGGCTGCTACTGACATCTGATGCCTGAGGCTGCGGCTGATTTGATGGTATAAAAGTTGCGTCCGATTGCGGTACAGGGGATGGAGTTACTAAAAGATCTGGTTCTGGACGTTGGGTTGTCGTGCTTGTTTGGGACGGGAATGGGGTGGTTTCTATCCTACTTGGGGTCGGAGTACCAGTCGATGGACTGGGTGACGCTCTGTCTTCTACAGACGTTTGTGTTGTTGTTTCTACATGTCGCAGTGAAGGCGACGGTGAAATATCATACGCTGGCGATGGTGATAATACCGATGTTGATGTTTGTACAGTTTCCATGGGTATTTGGGTTGTTGTTTCATGTAGTACGATTGGCAACGTACACATGGCCATGAATTCCGCATCGTACGTTCCCTGGTGGACGATCGTACAGTTGCCCCCTGGTGGCGACATCGCCTCCGGACATCGGTAGAGGAAGAGTTGGGCGGCCTCCCATATCAAAAGACATTTCATTTCTGAATAGCAATAGTGATTTAAGTACTTTCTGACTTCATAAATCCTCATAATAAATTTGCAGTATATAAACACATCGTAAGCATCTACCACATAGCATATCCCACATGCTGTTCATCCCAACGGTCTTTGTCAAGAAAGGTTCCTCCAAATTTAATTGCAACCTTGTAAAATCATACCTGTGCAACTACGGAATAGTCTACGTGTCGGCCGAGGGAGAGGCCATCAATTTGTGCGTGTGGATACTCAGCCAATTGCGGAAAGAATTGACCGTCACGCAAGAATGCATTTCGCGAAGCAAGAGTGGACAGCCACAACTGTCGTTTTTTGTGCAAAATGGCATGCCTTCGGGCGTCCGACCGTATGACGACGACGCTTGCAAAGGGTGCATCAAGGTAGGACCACACAGCAACGTCGACATTATTAAACGGCTCATTATTAGTAACAATGCGTCGACTTTGATCGCAGCCGGGCACGGCTGCTTGCCGTTGTGTGAGATGGTTGTTTTTGCATACGACTTGGACTTTGCCATTTGCAACATCGATTGCATTGAAACCATTGACGATGACGGAAAGCCCAAGGTTGGATTGCAAGTATATATTTCTCATACCTCGCCACAAAATGCATTACTCGGAATGCAATGTGAAGACGTCGTACAGTGACGAAGACGACGATTGCATCGAACATCGGGTTTTTCACTGCACGTACAATACATGCACCCGACCGGTCTTTGCGGCGACGTTATGCCAACACCATTATCGACGGTACCGTGTTCAATGCTTGAAGTGTACGAACGGCGTCTACTGTCGGTCCCTTTGCCGGACACATTATCGTAAGGCATTGGCGGCCAAGCGATTTCCACGTGAACCGAAATGTACCCAATGCAAGAAGCACGTGTACATGGACAAGCTCTGCATCGACCATTTTAAAGCCAAATTCAACCAAGGCTGCGTCATTGTAAATTGTCAGCGCCCATCGCATAAACGAGGGCTGTGCTGCAGCCATTATTTTAAGTTTCGGCGCGCGTCGACGTAAAATATGTATTCTGTCATATATATTGATCGCTACGTACTTGTACAGCATGGGCATTCTCGACGATACACACAATTTGTACACGACCGGCCACATCTTTGACCCGTTCCTGGCCTACTTCATCTTTGGCTATCCATTCCTGGCTCTCGCCATCGCTGGCATATGGGAAATTGGCGAATATGTTGTGTTTGAAACCATGGGACACTACAGCGTCTTCTTTCTCAATGAAAGCGTCGGTGAAGAAATGTGGGACGTCCTCATTCTTGACATCGGAGGCACCTTGGTCGGTACCTTGATCGCGGCCAATCTAAACTTTTTCTTAGAACAGCAGTTCGTCCCGTCCGAATCACCGTGGGCACGTAGCGACGTAAACCAACGGATTCTACTCGTCCTCTGGTGGGTACTTCGTGCCGCAGCGACCATGCCACTCAGTGCACTGGGATGGGAATGCAACACCGTCGTCGACATGTGCACCGACACCGGGTATCATTTGTTCCCCTGGGGCGTCCCTGGCCTCATCCTAGTCAACGGCGTTTACATATGGTACTACTTTCGTCAAGATTCCGGGTACAACAGAAAAGCCTACTGGATGCTGCTCTGCTTGTGCGTCATCAATGCACCCACCCTGCAACGAGAAGTTCCCGCGTCGACCGTGCAAATCATTGGCCTCGGTGGACTCTCCATTCTTGAATTCCTCGTCTGGTGCATCCTTGCGTGTCAGCCAGGATACCAAAATCGAGCATTGAAAAATCGTGCGCCGCGCACCGAGTACACGCCTGTACAAGTAACGTAATTTCTACACTTTTTACATATATAAGCACAACGACACCCTTTAAAATGCCAAACGCATGCCATCAATTATCAGGACTCGTCGCCGTAGGCCTGGTGACGACGCTGCTTGGCGTCATCTCGACCGAGTACGTGTGGGACCATCAGTCTGGTGGCGATCCGTTGCCGGACGTAACGTTTCAATTGTTTGACCGGCTTGGATGGGACTGGTCCGCCAACGAATTTCCCATTCCCAACGTCATCGCCGGCATCATGTACGGAATCGCCATACTCTCTGTACGGCCCAAATACCGTCTGAAAATTGCCATGCAGTTCATCTTTATCGAGTGCGTGCTCACCTCCATTCGTGCGATCACCGTCATGGTAACGCTCTTCCCCAACATACACCTGTACCCGTACTGCGAAGAACGTCCCGGGACGTTGCTAGAAACAGCTATCAAAATGGTACAGCACGGCACGTGCGCAGATTACATGTTCAGCGGCCACACGAGCACGGCATTCCTATGCTACATGTTCGTTCACAAAGAGTCCGAACGAAGAGAGCAAGAGAAACAGCGACAGATCGCACCCGACGACGAAACCATCTACTGCGCGTGCTGCCAAGGATGCATGAAATGCTTCAACCGTGTCGAACGCGCCATCACATCGTGCTACGCCATTGGCAATCGGTGCGGATGCAACTGGATTGAAACCATCTCGTTAACGCTTCACTTCTGTCTCATGTTTGCACTCCTCCTGCAACGGTGGCATTACACCGTCGACATCATCGTCGCCGTCGTCATCACCTGGCTCGCCTTCAAAGTGTACAAAGACCAAGAAGACATTCACGTCGATGCCGTCCACAACGCCATGCAAGCCTCTGCACAAAACAAAGACAAGTGGAAAGACATTGCCAGGAAAACCAATCACTGGTACTTTTTCACACGCTTTGAAATAGACATTGTCAAAAACTGGCACTGGAGACGTCCTCGATTTGAGAATACAGCCGAGACAAACCTGGCGTACGAAGACTGGCGAGCTAAACATACGACACGCTACAAGAAACCGACGCTTACTTTCTAATACCATACTACTTTATGTAACAACGACGACACACCGCCGCGTACTTATCGCCTGTACCCACTTCTACCTGCGCATCGCCACCTTGCAAACGTTTCGTAAACGACGCCTTCGTACCGTCCGAACACATCGCACAATATGCACGGCACATTTGCACCTCATCCGCGTACGGCAACAGCTTGTGAATGTCGCCAAAATGATTCCGCTTGTAATCACCCACCAAACCAGCCACGATCACACGCAAATGCAACGTCTCTACCATCAACAGCACGCTCTCGTACAAATCGTCAAAAAATTGACCTTCGTCCACGGCGACCACGTCCGGTAAAGGCTCGCCCTCCGCGCCGATCGTCACCAAGCGGGACGTCAAATTCCGTAAACTCGTCAATTTGACCGCGTTGCATTGGACACCGCTGTGCGTGGTGCACGTCTCTGACGCGTTGTAACGATTGTCCAATGCACTATTCACGACAATGACCGAGTAGTTGATCGACGTCAGTCGGCGTACGCGACGGACCAGTTCAGTACTCTTACCACTGAACATTGACCCTATGATGAGTTCTAATGACATGTGCTATATATATTGATATGCGTATTTATACGCGAATGGATAGGAGTGGACCTCGGAAACCAGACGATCCACCACGGCATGTCGTCGACGACGATTACTTGCTCGGTGTCGTCACCTTGCTCTTTCTCCTCTTGCAACTCTCATACATATTACGGCCGCCGTGTACTTGTTGACAACTAGGAAATAAAGTACAATTACGAACTATATATTACGATCATTTCTCAATACCAAATGTACTACGGTGCACTGTCGACAGACATCAAAAAATCATCGAGTAACTGGTCAAAATACCCAGATTGGATGAAAAGGGCTGTCATGATTACTAATAACATCACGGAAAAAATATTCATAAAAAACCTTTTAGACGGTGCAGAAAAACAGATTATTCTACCCAACTCGCCTGAAGGCGATGCATACACGTTTTACATTGAACACAAAGACGCCATGAAACTCCGAACGCATTTAAGAAAACTTGCAGTAACTATTCAATTGCAACTTGAGCACGAGCGTGGAGAAGGAAAATTGGCGATTAAAGCGAAAGAAGAGTCAACACCTCCCTACATCGGTCAAATATTTCTACGAATCGGTATTGCTGTATCCGACACACCACCAGATGAGTACAAGTACAAGACCGCCGCGTCTACTACCGTGACCAGTTACCGTGGAGGCGTCATTCATTATTCAGAGGTAGCCGAACGGGAAGCACCATACGAGATGGGCTTTGGTGAATGGGACGGAACCAGGGTTGTAAGCAATACGTCATATGCGGAGAAGTATGTCAACGATGATGGCAACATTGATAGCGAAGATAAAGACTATCATAAAACAACGCATAAATCGACGGTTATCGCTGGGTTTATGATATTTATACAGTATGGTCTGCTTTACGATCCAAAATATGCGAAGGCGGAAAATGCAGAATTGAACAAGATTGATCAGTACGAGCAGTCATTGGAATACCATGAACGTGCCTTGGACCTCTTAGAACGAAACACGCGATACAGCGCGAGCGTCGTAAAGCTGAAACGAGACGAAGCCAGTATGTTTTTTGTAGAAGCAGTACCAGAAAGACGTTCAGAGAAAATCAACACGGTCAATCAACAGATGGTCGATCTATATTTACGCATGTGTCGACTGATGAGTTCGTTGCCGGCGGGATCGTCCATTGGAATTTGTTACTCAAGTGAAGGGGATAAAAAATTAGAAAAGATCGTGCGTACAACGTTTGATGCAGGAGAGAAAATAGATTACTTCGGCCCGGCCGTGAACGTCGCTGCTCGAATGGAAATGAGCACCATTTCACACCTGACCAGTGAAGGAATCAGTAAACCACTCTTGCCAGATTCAAGAGTTGCAATTGCCTTGTTTGACAAAGAGATGTTTAATTACATTGTAAAAACTTTAATTGGCGAGCAAACCAATCAAAAACAACGCACCACCGTCGATTTTGGAACCATGCGACTTCAATTAAGTGACATCAACGCAGGGGACGGCAACCTTTTTGTTGTCTGGTCGGCATTACGAGGTACCAAGTTTAGAAAAGGCGATACCATACAATTCTACGACGCTGATAAGAAACGCGATATGGAAGATACGATAAAAGACATTTTCCCTAATGGTCAACTAAAAACCATAAAAGGTAAATATGTGCTTCCGATTGACGCGTCGATCGTCATAAAAAAGAAAAAAACAAACCAGCTATATAATGGGTTAAAGTTTTAAGAAAGTAGCATGGACGACCGAAAACTGTATCTGGTCCATCGAGCACAATGCATTTCACGACGAAAAACGCAATTGAAAGAAATGGTTGACGATGGCATCGCTCTTGAGGCCCACGGTGTACATGCATACTGGGCCAAAGCATCCGATTTCAAAACATATCTAGAGGGAATTGAGTCGCCCAGTCTGCAAGAACGAGCCTTCATTGCCACGGTCGAAGACAATGCATCCTTGTGGTTGGCATGGTTTCCTCAAAAACGCCGCACCGAGGCACGATATATGCCAAAAGTGGACGAAAAAGTGTACGTGTGTGACGCGATGGGCACGGCGCGCTACATTGGTACCATTCAAGAAAGTCGTTACCTCGACGATAAACATCGATACGGGGCGTTTGAACTGGAGATGACGAATATATAAGTAAAGTATAGTACCAGTGATACAATGAGCAATCCTATCTGTGTACGCCAATCCAATAATCTGCTCACCGTCGACACCACCCACATTGCCGGATACGAATGTACCAACGTATGGCTGTACATACTCGTTTGCTTCACGGCCATTGCAATCCAAATCGGACAAAACTTCATTTACACGAAAGCGTCCCAAGCGACACGCGAAGCGTTGCACGAACCTCAAGGCAAAGAGCGCGCGCCGTATATTGTACGCCTATTATGGTACACTTTCATTCAAATGATGCTGTACATTGCCAACATTCTGCTCATATTGGGCGGCAACCTTGGTATTCTAGGATGTGTCCTGATTGGAAATCTGCTTGGAACGTACTTATCCATGAAAGAAGAAAAGGCAGACAAAGCGCGGACGGCCATACAGCTCACGACCATGGTGAAGCAGTACCGAGAAATAGACGCACGGCGAAACCAGTTCCCATTGACACCGGATGACCAGAAACATTGGGAACAGTTGGTCGAGGCCAAACGGCTGCTGAAAGAATATCTCAATGAGAACACCGTCAACGTGAGGGACGACCGCCGACGATCGACCGGGTTTAAACTGTAGTCTTGATCCTAGTGATAACGTTGTATTATATACTGTACATATGTATTACTTTCATTGCATATTGTGGCTCGTCCGACGTGCTCAGCAAGCGCCGACGCCCGTGCAAATTGCAGGCGTGGTACCGATACTTGACATCGAACACGAACGTGTTGAACGGGATGGAATCCAAAAATGGACGAAAACTGAATTCAAAACTATCGTCCAGTCCCAACCGCGTACACTTGTTCCATGTACATATCGTAGGCGTGTCCGCATTGTAATCGTCGTTCTCGTAACACCCATCCGCAAAGAACGTATCCGACAATGCTACGGCCGTCACTTCGCGGCCGCTAATAATATCCACCTGCCACCCCAAGGGCGAATCCAACGGGTCCCAACCAAAACATCCCATGTTGGCACATGTAGTTCGATTCGTTCCGTCCACGCAGTGACGCATATAGTGGGAACTCTTCGGCTTGCACACGCGCAAATCCGTGATCACCGCGTACACGCCCGTTGCATTGAACATGTTCGTCTCAATGCCGACCGTACCGCGGACCTCCGGTGCGTCGTAGTCAATGTTCAATATCTCCACCTCTTTTCCTCGGTAAAACGTCTCGTTAAAATGCAACACCGCCGTACCACGAGGATGGTCCATCTCAATGTGTCCTCCAAACATCGAACACGACGATATGCTCGTCGAAATACTGGCCCATATACTGTGCGATGGATCGATGCATCCCAATGCCAACGGGCCAGAAATGTCGACACAATCGTGCATCGACAACGCAAACCGAAACTCACGGTGCGTAAAAATGTAGGCACAGTTCACCTCGTTGAACGGCTGACACGCAGTCTTGATCGTAAACGTAGAACGAGCAATGCCGTTGCCAAAATCGTTGTGCGCGAAATTCACGATCGATGAACCAAAACCCAAATCGCTGTACAATGGATGCACCGTTATGTCCGCCGCCGATTTCACCACGCGGTAACGGGTATCGTTCCCCACCGTAAAACGTTCCGTGTCCAGCACGAAATGCTGACTCAAACGACGAAACGAAGCGTTGCAAGACTCAATCTCGTACCCAATCATACGAATATGCTGATTGTCCAACTCCTCCGTCTGCAAACACGTACCATCCAGACAATTGTAACTCAACGGACAGTCGGCGTCGATCAAACACCCAGGGATACAGGTCTCGTTGTCGTCCGTATGTTCCACCACACAACCCACGTCTTCGTTGCAACGGTTGATCGTGCACGGGTTATTGTCGAAACATGTACGCGTCTCACCCTGACACACGCCGTTCGTACAACGATCGTTGATCGTACACACCACGCCGTCGTCACACAACATCCCTTCGTTGATGCTCGTCCGAATGCAGTCCCCCGTGGTGACGTCGCACGCGCCGACCGAACACATCGTGTCCAACGACGTACAATCCTTCTGTACACCCACCGCACACATACCGTTGTAACACTCGTCGGCGGACGTGCACGGGTTGGAATCGTCGCACAACACACCGTTCGGAGCATTCTCAAACACACAACCAATACCCTTCTCACATGTACCCGAACGGCACTGGTTCTCCACGTTGCACGTCAACGTCTTGCCCACGCACACACCGTCCATGCACGTATTGTCGACCGTGCACGCATTGCCATCGTCGCACGCGGTCCCGTTATCCTTCGGGTACGCTTGGCACGTATGACGGTACATATCGCAGAACGTAGTGTAACACCCAGATCGACCACAGTCGTTGTCCGACAGGCAACAGTTGTCGACCATCGTGTGCACGCACCAATTCTTTTCGCAGGTGTCCAGCGTACACGGGTTTCGTGTCTGGCAGTGACTGTCGCGAAGGCAGGGTCTCGCATACAGCATCAACATTGCACAAGCAATACCCACGACAAAGAAACAACACAACGACATTGTCACGCACACACCACATCCAATCGCATGATGATGCTCGTTGCGACGTTTGTGCAAAAGGACGAATTTTGGATTCGGACGACGTCCACGCATGTCTTTTGCAGGATTGCATTTACGGAATTTATATACACACTTCGAGTCAAATTATCTTTTTCATTGTATATAAAACACACGTTTACCTCTCAAGATCCAATGCGAAATTTTTTACTCCTCCTATCATTGGCCGCATGTTCAGTCGCCAATGCATCGGAAGTATTGACAATCCGTACCGATCACTATGCTGAGGAAGGTACAGATAATAGTAATTTAAATAATTATGATTGTGGAAACCAGCGTGACGCTAATGGTTGCTATTTGGACGTCTCTGGTGTTGTAAAGAGTGGCAATAAGTGGACCATCAACACCAACTTGAATATGCGTTCACAAATGCGACGTACCGTGCCTTCTTACGCTAGCGATACTATCGATACATCAAATTACCCCAATTTAAAAGTGGGCGAAGGTAACCGATTCATTGAGAAAGAGGTTAAACTGACAGTTGCAAACGAAGCATATACATATGGTGGATGCCAAGTTGATCTAATCGCCGGTATAAAAGATAAGGTTGTTCTCCTACAAAGGAGTTCTACTGACACAAGTACACAAACTTATAATGATGATAACAACGGCGTCTACTCATGTAAATTCATGTTATCAAACAACCAATTCATTGGCGATGTAAAGGTCAAAGTGACATTCACTTACACGGATTCACAGCCGGTAGGTGGACAGGTTGAGACCATTGTCGAATTGCCAATTGCAATTAAACCACACGACGACGACCTTACCTTTCAAGAAGCTTTAACTAAGGGTGATAATTATCTTCAAACATTGAACAGCGTTCAGGAACGTGGGTCTGAGAATACCATGTTGCGTGACGTTGTGTTGACATACAATAAATATTGCGAGCATGCCGGCGGATACTTTCTACGTGATGGTGATGATTGTACTCCTTCTGAAACGACTCGATCGGAACAGTATGCAAAAGATACCTTCCGTGAGTACGAAGGACACAGCGGTGCCGGTGCAAAAGTACACTTATCTGGTATTTTCTTGGACCGTCGCTACCGAGTGGCCGATGCGACCGGAGCTGGATACTTGAAAGACAGCATTGGTGACATCAAAGTTGCAAAAGGTGGATTGGCATTGTCTGCCACGTACAAACGATTCAATAACAACCAGACCGATGTAAGTGCAAACCGTGATTTACCGTCGCTTCAATTAATTCCTATTCCATATGGAAATAAAAAGAGCAGTAATGCGGCAGATCGAATGAAACACTCCCGTAGCGACGATGGTGAAGGGTCATCCATTGATTACTCGAACGTCGGTGCGCCGTTTTTAGGTAACGCGCCAAGTCTACCAAGGTACCGTTCTCCTTTAACTGACGAAGCCATATCAAGTGGAGATATGTCTGAGGATGAGATTAAAGCCGCGTACGACTGCGTTACAGATTCCGACAAATGCTTCGCACAGTATCGATTTTCGCATGATTTCCGATTCAGTTTTGGTGATTTACCACAATTTCAACCAGGATACATTAATCCAGATGGATGTGCGGGAGGTGGATGTCCACACACCATCGGTATTCAAATGTTTCCAGCACAGGATAGCGACAATAATGAATTTCATCATGTCGACAGTATTGTCTCGGTTAGTCGCCTTGACTTGCCAAGCGATTTGAACACCATCAATATCGAGTTCCCAGAACTTGTTGCAAAAGATACGTTTCATGAAGTGCCGACAGGCGAAATTTCAACTGACATTAGCATAGGTGATTTGTTTGATGTCTTGGAAGGACAAACAACCACATCTGTCGCCAATTTAGATTCGTCCATTGGATCTATTTTTACTAATAAGTTTGCTTTTTTCGCAACTAGTCAAGGTGGTAGTAGCCTTAGTGGGACGAATGTCATGAAGTTTGAAAGTGGAAAGTGTTCCAAATTGATAGATTTAGTCGTTTCTGATTTGGGAACCGATAACAGCGCACGTTTCAGGGAGTTCTTCACAAATGACTGCAAATTGAGTGTCCCACGGACATTTTATGGAACAGTGCACCAAATTACATACCCTGGATTAGCAGCAGATGCTGCTGTCTCAGTCAGAATCACCGAAATTGATCAACGTTCAGTATCCATCGGTGGTACAGCATTGTCCGAATCACTACGTACCAGTGTCACCGGCAGCCGTGTCGCCACGACCATTACCCTCGTCATCAAACGCGATTACCCTCAGTTGAACATATCATCTTTAGCTGAGAACTTGCAAAACGGTGTCGAACGGGGTGGCGAATTAAGTTCGCAGCGTGCAGTCTACCGCATTCACGGCGGTGGATCGGTCATGGCGGGATTTGTATCCAAACCAGACGGTGGTGGCGAATGCACTGGTAAAGACTACATGTACTGGAGATCGGCTGCATCACGCGACGATCGCCGTATTTACAAAGAAGTATGGTCAGGATCTGAAGAATATGTAGCAACTCACGACGGTGAAACTGCAGCAGACAAAGGCAGACCGTACGGTGTGTGTTCTGGCGTCAGCTCGGACAATCCTTTGGTAAAAGAAAATGCCACTGATGCTGACTTTCTGACGGAACATCCTGGAATGGGAGCCACTGTTGACGCGAAATCGTTGGTACGCTACCGTCGTTGCAAAGAACACAGTGGTGCATGGCAAATCGTGTCAGTGCCTGATGCGAGCATCAGTGGTACTGATTGTATTGGACTTGCATGCGACTCAGGACATACCTTACCATCAGATACTTGTACGCTGGGCGTCTGCGACAATATCAATGTTGATAGCGATTGTACTCAAGTTGCAAAGCAAGAAGAAGTTCTCTTTTACACCAAGGAAGATACATCCGACTTGCAACACACCATTTCCACGACTTCCAGTTGTACTGGTATCCTCAACTTCCAAGTTGAAGATACGACAAAAAACCAAGAATTTGCAATTTACCGTGCCTCGACTGCATGCTCACGCATGTCTGCCAGCAACATTGACGATAAAGTTCATCTTGAATACAAATACACGAGCCACTTGAGTTTGGTCGATGACAGCGCCACGTTTACTGCAACACCATCAATGCTTGCAGTAAATAATACATTTAATGATTACGCCGTGATATGTTCGAAAAACAATTTGAACGTCAACCCCAATCAAATTTATCGGACAAAAGAAGCTTGTGATGCAGTGAACGGAAGCAGCTCTGCAATGTACGTAGTTGAACCTTTCTTTGGAACCTGTAACAATGACAATTCAATGAATCCAAAAGGTAGCGCCTGTTTAGGTAATTTGACAAACGGCGAATGGGGTGCTCTTTCCGGGAACAAATACGAGGCCACCTCCGATTCGAGTGCATTACAGTTGCTAAAAGCATGTTCGGATCAAGTAGTGACAACAAATGCCGATGCATACACCATCACATACGACATGGCGTTGCATTACACCCGTACGTTAATCTTCGACGCCGCTACCACCATACAATATTGTGATTCACAAACCTTCACCACGACAATCAACCGTGATGCTACCGCTAGTGTGACAACTGCAAGTATTGATGCGGCTGCATTGAATCGTGCGGTCTACGTGCAAGACATTGGATGGACATCGTGTGGTACCGGCGACGATAATAAATTCCGATTGGACGTGTTGTTGGTATCAAAAGACCAAGATAGCCGTGATTATGATGCAAGTGACCCCGCTGCTGGATGGGTCTCCTCCAAACTGACGGGCGCGTATCCCGATACGGCCGCCATTGCTGAGAACCCGAACGACATGAGTTTGCATGGGTACGAAGGCATGATTGCGATGAATAGTTCCGTGTCGAGCAACGCTGACGTTGACGACAGTTACTTTACATCGTCGAATGACATTACCTACGGTCCCAGTACCAGTTATGGCGATCGTGTACAAGTGCGTGGTCAGTGCATTTTGGTCGATGCATGTGTTCCTTCTACTGTTGACGGAACATGGGGTAAGCATTCACAAGAATTCAAGACCGATCTGGTCATTCGTGGATTCTTCCAATCGAAATCAGTTGACACACGTGTTGCACTGACATTGAACTTCAACGAATGTCCACTTAGTGACGCCGCAGGTACAGTGGTTGGTAAAACCGCCATTGGTCTGCATGCTACATGCACCGACAAACAAAACGATAACAATTTTGCATCGCAATCTGTCAGTCAACCGGCCACTAATCTGTACCTAGAAGAAGACGGTAAAGATCAAAATGATCTTGCGTACAATGCATCAGGTATTCACGCTGATTTAAAAATGGATTGCACCAGCGCCTATGCCGACGACGTCTTCCGCGTAGAAGCAAGTTTGTTTGCAGTCACGGACGACTGTTTCAACAATCCAGAAAAATCGAACCATGATGGTGATGCTTTTGACAATAAATGTACTCTTGATAAGGAGAAGCACGACGAAGCATTGGAACAAGGATGGTCCATCGACGCCGTGGACATTTACTTGGATGAATTGAAACCGAATGCAAATGACGAGTTAGTCGTTGAAAACACGGTGCAACTTTGCAGATGTGAAAAAAATTTAAATTGTCAAGTAATTCACTATGCTGAACCAGGTTCCATTGGTCCAAATCAAGCACAATATGCAAATCACCAATATTCGTATAACTTTAAACGATTGTCGGAAGTTCAAGATGGTTCCTTTGAACATTATATCGCCTGTGGCGTCCATGGTCAAGAAAATAAAGTGTCGGAAGAGAGTAACTGGTCCTCGTCGGGTGTTGTGGAAGTTGGCAACGACTTTGCACTGATGCAAATTCCGTTGGACCCATTGTCCTTCTTCCCCAATTCCAAATTTCGTATTCGATACGAAACGTCCTTGCAATCATCGTCTATCGATACCACACGCCGTCGTCTTCGTGCGACATACCCCATCAAACTTCGCAGTACACAAGGTGCTAGTGCATCCACCAACGGCGTGGAAGTCTTGCAACTTGCCAGTGAAAGTTACGATGCCAATGGTGCCGCCAGCGAAGGATCTAATACGACCACGACCACCGCTGCGCCAGCCACTACTACTGCTGCAGCAGAAGAAAAAGGCTTGTCGACCGTCGCCATTGTGTTGATTGTCTTGGGATCACTTGCAGCCGCCGGAGCCCTTGTCTGGTTTGCACTGTGCCGTTCTGGCAGCGATGGATCTGCATCCATGGAAGAACGCACCGCTTTCGTCGGTGGCGCCGTACGACAACAACGATTCTCTAACTTGCGTTATTAAAACGAAAGTTGCGATTCGTTCATATAAATACTTGATACTCATTACTTAATACTTATTACATGGAACAAGGTACGTACGTTTACTTCTTAACCGTCATCTTGATATTAATCTGGAACACCGTCTTGTACGCGACCGTTGACGAAAAGCAGTACTACGTTAATTTTTTCACGAGCACATGTTATCTCATGCAACAAGAATTACTTCCACAATTTGCCGTGCTACGACGTCATATAGTGACGCCCTTTTCGTCCACCGTCAAACAGGTGACGCTGCCCCAATGCTCAGAATATCAATCCTTTGGTGCATGGCAGATGACGCACCGACCGATCGTCGGCGACCATATACATTTACAGATGGTCCTGAGCGTGAACAATCACGTCTACAATTTCCACGACCGGAACATGTCTCAACGCATTCCGTACGAAGTGGACAACTACCCGGTGACATGTCCGAATCCTGGGACGTATGCATACGAGAAGCGATGGTATCACACGGGGGTACACACCCACTGCGACGGAAACATTGTACACGTGCATCCATGGTCCGCCCCAAATCAATTACGGGTCGAAGGGCGCGACGTCAAATTAAAGTTATGGTTTGAGAGCGTGGGAATCGAGGTTGCGACGAACATGTCGGCGTTGAAATTACCGGGCGATACGCATTACATCTCGGATTGGAACATGGAGTATTACATTCACGCGAACGATGAAACGCCGGCGTTTACGACGGTGGATGTGGAAGCCATGGCAAATTTGTGGTTGGTAGATAACCACGGTGAAATTCTCTTATGGAGCGGCGGCCAGCGGCCACAGAAACAGTACCAAGTCCTCGCGTATGAATGTCACCCAAGTGACTATCCGACGCGTAATCGTATGCGCGTGTGACGGTACATGTTGGGAAGTAATTTTTGCCTCTATAAATGGCGAGGAACGTGCCATGAAAAGCATGGAGGAACAGGAGCAAATCAAGCACATGGCGAAAGACCGCGAGATGAAAATAAAATCGATGCAAGACGCGATCCAGGAATTGGAAGCACGCATTAGCATGGAAAAACGTGCATTGAAGAACGAGAAGGCCGCGTGCCTGCCACCGAAACGTCGGAGTGCCATGAAACAGCTCACGAAGAAGGCGCCCGAACGTTCACAAGTGGAGCGAAAGATGCGGTGGGCAGATCCGGTCAGCTCCGATGTAAGTACGTGTAGTTTTAAGATGTAGTATGAAATAAAAGTTACCTATATGATGTATTATCTAGTAATAGGGTGCTCGGTTGGGCGCACTGCGCGGTCCCATGTTACGGCGTGGTGCACCGATTTTTGAGACGGCGTCCATGTGATCCCGTGCCGATCCAGAAGACGAATATTTCTTCATGGCATTCAGAAATTTGGAGACATCATTCTGTGCTACCTTTGCACGCTTGGTCGATGCGGCATGAACGACTTCGTGCGTGACAACCGGCGCAGCCGGTGGGGCAATCGCTGCAGGTGCTGGACGCTTCTTGGACATGACTTGCTCAAACTTTTCTTGAAGTTGTGTACGCTTCATCATTTCTTTGTACTCTGTAAACTGTGCATTCAATGCGGCATGTTTCTTGCTGGCACAGTGTGCAATGCGCATCAATGCTTCCGACTCACGTGGATGTGTCTTTGCCATGGACATGACAGATTCACGGCTGGCTTCATCGAACTCGGTAGCGTCCAACGTCTTTTCCCATTCACTCAACAACGCTTTCACCATGGTTTGTGCTTTCCTCTCGCGTTGTTTCATTTCTTCGGCTTCTTGCTGTTCCAAACGAGTCTTCAACGCTTTTAACTCTTGCATTTCGGTGTCTTTCATCGACTGCGATTCTTCGAGTTCTTTTTGTTGTTGTATAATGACGCGCATCATGTCTTCGCGAGACATGTCTGCTCCGATAGACTGAGCGTCAGATGCGGGCGCGGGTGTCGCTTCGACATTTGCTTCTGCTGGTTTGTTTTCTTGTACTTGCGTAACTGCGGGAGGGGCCGATGTAGTTTCCGCCATATTGCTTTTCAAACTAGCCTTGTGTATTTTATACACTACTTTTTCTGTTTCGTGTGCATTCGGCTCACTATCGACAAAAGCGATGCGACAATCCGACCGACGCGGGTTGACACACAAGCTCACTTCGATGGCTTCTTTCTTGCTGTTCTTGTGACTCGCATACTGGGTATGTGTGTGCTGCAACGACAATCCCGTGTAGTACGCGTCTCCGTCGGCGTTCTTTTCAATGGCATACTTGGCAAACGACGCTTCTAAGCCTTTGTCGTTCAATGCACCGACGACCCACACCGAACCATCTTTTGCTTGCCAATGACGGGTAATCTTGCCACATTCCAATTCAGGCGTGTGTTCCATGCATATTGGCGTGTTCATCAAGTCCAACTTGCCCGCCTCCTCCCGTGTAAATGCAAACGTGTGGTCGTCCGCCTCCGGTTGCGTGTCTGTCGGGGACAAGACGTTTCCAACAAAGTACCGTGGCATGATATGAAAGACCTGTGGAAGTATATATACTATATATATGCACATTTGTGCACGTCAGAAAATGATCAAGTGGCTGACATACGATCTCGAGTCGACTTTCTTACGTCGTGGATTTAAACGACCCGATACCCTCGTCCTTGAGATCGCTCTTTACGGCAAAGAAGTACCGGAGAAGAAGAATCCCATTGCCTTTCAAAAACTGGTCAATCCACTCCAAAAGTATGATACGGGCGAAGACGTCATCGAATCGTTGGAGTCGGCCGGGCAACACGTCGAACGGAGCGTCAACTTCTGGGTAAAGCTCCTTATTGAAAAGCACATGCTTGACTCGTCCACGCGGCGACTCGACCGGTTTGGGAAAGCTGATGCACTTGCTGCTTTGTTCAAGAAGAAACCAGACGCATTCGTGACGCCGGCCGTGGCGCTGTCCGAAGCCATTGAGTTTGGCGCCGAGCATTACTGGGTCGCTCACAATGGACGTTCGTTTGATGAGAAGATCGTTCGTGGCACCTGTGCACGGCACAACATCACCATCGAGAACATCACCTTCACGGACTCGCTTGTCATGTTCAAAAAATACTTTCCGGATCAACCGAGCTATAGCCAGCCCATTCTGTACAAGACTTTCTTCCCTGGACAAAAGTATTTCGCTCACCATGCGGAAGAGGACGCCCGTGCATTGCACAAGATGATGACGCACGCCCTTCAAACACACGCATTGGCGGACTTGTTACGGGATGGACATGCCAAGGCGAGTCCTCGTAAGCGACCGTCCCGACGACGTACGAAGAAAGCACCCGACAGCGACCTCTACGATATCCAATTTGTAGGTCCGACCAGCGTTGCGGAATTTGCCAAGCAAGGCATCACGTCCAAAGCACTCCTCAAAGCATTCATCGACGCACACGATGCCGAGCAGTTTCAGAAACAATTCAGCCGTGTCTACCGCTACAAACAATTGTCGGCGAAGTTGTACAGTGGCGAGATAACATTGTAATGTACCATGATAAGTAATACACGTAGATAAAGTATAATTTTAATCACTCTGTGTTCCCCGTAGTGTACCCTTCCCCAATATAGTGATTGGGTAGTGTGTTGTATTTGAGTGTGTGATATGTGATTCCCATGATTTGATATTTGATATTTAAAATAATTTAAACTAAAAATTTATACGTGTGTGTTTTTGTTGTGTTTGGTTAATCGTGTGAGTAGGTGTGTGTGTATGGCTTGATTGTGTTGCCATGTTCCATTGTGATATAGTGTGGGGAATGTGTGTTGAATGTGATGTTTGTGTTTTCTAAATATGTGTCTGCGTATCATGGTTTTGTGATATGTTTGGTATGTGTTGCAAATGGGACATGTGTGTTTGTGTGTTTGGTTTCGTGTGTGGTATGGTTTTCCGTTGTGTAGTAACCATCGTGTGTTTCCTTTTCGTGTCCTGGCTTGCATAAATGCGTGTCGTTGTCGTTGTGTGGTGTTGTGACAGTATATGTGTTTGTTGTTGACATGATTCTTCAATACTTTCCCGGATGCGCCGGTTGCAATATGTGTACATCCAGGAAAATGACATTTGTATGTGAATGTGACTTTGTGTCCGTGTTGTATTTTGTGATCGTATCCTTTCCATACATTGGATCGATTGGTGTTGTTTTGATATTCTTGTTTCAATTGTTGTATTGATTTGTGACAATATCGTTGTGCGTCTTGTTCGGTAAAGGGTGTTAGAGTGTGTTGATACCATGGTTTGTTGTGATTGTAAATGTTTGTGTCGTTGTGATTGTAAAGGTTTGTGTCGTTGTGATCGTAAAGGTTTGTGTCGGTTTTGGTGTGATGGTCCGTGTCGGTGTCAACGTCGGTGTCTGTGTCGGTGTCTGTGTCTTGTGTGACTGGAGTCAGTGGAGTCACCGGAGTGACCGTCTGTTGGGTGACCGTCTGTTGGGTGACCGGGACAGGTTGTTTTGTCACTGGGACAGCTTCTGTCACCCTCGGATCCATGGTTTGTTTGACTTTGACTGGAGTCAGTGGAGTCAGTGGAGTCACCGGAGTGACCGTCTCTTGGGTGACCGGAGTGACCGGGACAGCTTCTGTCACCCTCGGATCCATGGTTTGTTTGACTTTGACTGGAGTCACCGGAGTCACCGGAGTCACCGGAGTGACCGTCTCTTGGGTGACCGTCTCTTGTGTAACTCCAGTCACAACATCGTCCAACATCAAGGCCTCCGCCACTTCACGCATCGCCACCGTCACTGGATTCTCTTCCGCCACCAATCCCGTCGCAAACGTATCGCCATCGTATTCCCATTGATCACTCTCCATACCCTCCGACCCATACCCATCCATCGACAACGTCATCGGCTCCGGAACGTCCATCACCGACGTCGGCGAACCCGACCGGATCATGTTAGGGTTAGGGTTAAGGGGGGGTCGAATCGTGGTGCGCAATGGTGCCAGAATCATACTTTGATATGCTTTGTTTCGAATACAACCGGGTGTCAATGATTTCTTTTGAAAAGTTTCGTCAAACACAGTCTAGATCAAGAGCGTTGCTGTCATAGAATGTGCCATGCAACATAGACGCCTTTCTGAACCACTCTCTCCACCCACAGAGACGTGCCGGACACTTCCACGACATCCACCAACGCACCGTGGACCACACACCACACACCACACTTTAAAAAACACGCACCGTCCGCATACCATGGACACAGCATGGACACCCGACCGCCATGTCATTGTCGTACTTGTACCGTAGTCGTACCGACCACACAACCCTATTCAGTACCGTATTAGAATAGACACAGCATACTTTATTCCATACATATCCATCCATCCATGGAATAAAAAATCACAAGTCATTTAAAAAAAAAAAAATTTGTCATTGGTCACAGTCACCAATGACAAATTTAATCTCAAAATTTTTTTAACTTTTTTTTTATCCTCCGAACCTAGGATCGATTCCATTCTTAACCACATCCATCACTCAACTTCACTCATCAATCACCCAAGTGACCGTCACTTAAGTGATCTGTCCCTTTGGTGACACCGGCACGTAAGGATGAATACACCTATTCACGGTCGTAGTCTAAGAAGCATACACACGGCATCCATTCGTGGCATGCCTCGTTGGGTCGGAGTGGCCTGTTTCCTTTATCGTCACGCGTACCCACGTACATGGACACACCATGCGGAGTGGCCTGGTCCCACGATGGTTTCCACGCACATCCCACGTACATGGACACAGCATGACACGTCAGTCACGCACCGATCGGTCGGCCGACAGCCTGCACCATCACCCACGTCACACTTCCTACGGTCCGACGGCACGTACACACACACCACACACACACTCGCACGGCCGCTGCCATCGACCGACCCGTCTCGTTCTACCGTACACCTTCCATCCAACCATTCACTCAACACACCCACACAATCAAACACACCCACACAATCAAACACACGCATCATGTTGAACGCACTTGGATATGTCTCGAAGGACGAACTGGATACCACGGAACGTCGACAGCGACTGGCACTTACTAAAGTGCTCAAAGCCAACGAAGGGCTGGACAAACGGGTAAACACGCTCGAAGAAACCCTCCAAAAAAAGACCCAGCAACTCAGCCAATCACAGGCCGAGCTCAAGGAAACCAAGAAGGCGTACGAAGCCCTGCAAAACGACCATGAGGCACTGGTCCAACGTTTCGAGGAACACACGACCAAGCACACACGGCTGCAACACATGTACGACCTCGTTACGAGCGCGACCGACCAGACCGAACAGGAGTTCAACGATCGCATCAACACACTCACGAAAGAGAACGCTCACTTAAAAGACGATGCCGTACGTTCACTCGACATCATCAACAATCTCACGCAACAGACCGAACGCATGAAAGAGATCGTCGAACACAACGAACGTCTGCGTACCGACGTCAAAGACGTCACCAAAGACACCGACGAACGCATCCAAGCCATGCAAGATGACTGTGACCGACGCATTCAAGAACAATTTAACGCTTGCAAGAAAGAGGTCGATCGTCACAAAGATCAAGTCGCCAACACACTCACGGAACTTGATCTGCTCAAACGACGATACGCCATCGTCTCGCAACAAGTCGCGGCCAAGAAAGAATGGGGACATCTATTCGATACCAAGAAACGAAAGACCAGTCTCTCCGTCCGTACACACACGGACAACGCCGCGCCGGAACCACACGTGGATTCACACGTGGATTCACATGCGACCTTGCCCCTCCGGGATCTATCCGTTCAGCATGCCGGCTTTTAATGCTTTAATGGAACGCTTGCATATTCAAGAGACCATGGAGATTTTACCTATTCTATTCGTACAAACTATATATTCCATTCAATTCAATTCAATACATCATGGATATTCTACTTATTCTATTCTTCTTTATCGTACTTCTCCTCTCCGACCTCTGTCGACGATGAACGTCACCGAATTGACCGTCCCTTAACTGACCGTCACTTAACTGACCGTCCCCTAAGTGATGTAGGCGCCCGTTAAGGGTTGGGGTTCGGTAGGGCGTAGGGTTTATACTACACCATGGCCCTCGACACGTCTGTTAGGCGGCCGTTAGGGTTAGGGTTAGGCGGCCGTTAGGTTTGGGTTAGGTTGGGCGTAGGGTTTAGTGAAGGACGGTTCTCATCACGAATGAGAACCGAGTAGGGCCGCGTCCCTGCGTGCATCTCACACCGACCATCACCTACGTCACCTACGTCACCTACGTCACCTACGTCACCTAAGTGACTCGTCTCTTGAGTGACTTCTTCCGTAGGTGACTTCTTCCGTAGGTGACTTGATCCGTAGGTGATGCATGTCCCGCATGAGTCGCAGTTTGCAAAGTCGCTCGTTTGCCACACCTCTTTCGTTGCCTTGTCCACGCGCCAACGTCCTAAACGGACCGTTGCCAACGGTTTACCGAACAAACGAAACATACGAACGATTCCTCACACGTACACATATCTCCATTTATACCCATCGTACGCGTACCTCTCGAATCATCATACTTGGACCCGTCGGCGTTTACGTCCTTTCCGTGATACCGCCATGTTTGGCAGCATGCATTTCTCACGGGGATAGTATTGGCGGACGGAATCCGTCATCTCACGGACCAGCAATGCTTTCATGTTCAAGTACACCTTCTCCTTCCCGTCCATTTCCAACACCACGAACTCTTGCTTTGTGCACTCTTCCGTTGAACGGTTGTATGCGTGCACGGCGTCCAGGATCAACGATTCCATGTGCGACACGTCCTTCACACGTTTCCCGTTCAATTTTGTCACACGGCTGAATGGTTTCATAATACGTTGCGACGACACGTGCGTGTGCGGTGGAATGTACGTCACCACCACCGCCGTCTCCATGTGCAACGTGTCCGATAAGAAGTTCGTCAATGGGATCGCTTGCGTCGGTGGACACACTGCGTCCTCGTCCTCGTCCTCCGGTGCTTCCAAATGCTGCATGCACAAGTTCATGAACACCATTCCGCCCAAGATCGCGTACGGAATCTCTTCCCATGCATGGTACATGTCCCGTACCTTGAAATGGATCACTTCCGGGCACACCGCGTGCGTCACCATCGATTTCTTTCCATGCTTACGGTTTCCCCAATGAAACACGTCGAACGTGATGTCGCCCGGTGTCAACGAGAGAATGAATTCTTGGTCCTCGATCGGGACACGTTTGTCCGTCCATGGACAGCTCACCAGTCCGTAGTTGTCCACATTGTACCGTTTTCCCGCGCTTGTGATGCCCATCACAATGTCTTTCACTTGCACGTTCGCTTTCCCCACCGCGCCCGTCGCCAAGACACGTTTCAGCGTCGCACCTTGGATACTGCTCTCGATACCATGGTACGCAAGGTAGTCGGGCGTCGTCGTCGTCGTTGATATTCCCCACGATGGTGTCAGTAAAATGACCGACTCGCCGTAGGTCGCCCAGTCACGGAAGAAACGGACGATCTGGTAAATCGGTCCCGCCAATGCCAACGCTTCCGATTCCGTCACCGATGCCGTGCAAATACCGATCACCTTGTTCCCCATCATCAACGGACCGCCCGAGTTGCCGCCGTTCAATGACAGCGAACATTGAATCATCCCCATCTCACGACCGCTCACGCACCCTTCGCACAGTTGGTAATCTTTCGACAAGTTAGGAAACCCAATCGCCACCACGTTCTGTGAACTGCCTTTGATGGGTTTTTCCGTCTCCAAGGACAAGTTCGGGATCGTCTCGATAAAATCACGCACGTCACCTGCGTCGAACCACATCGGGTGATCGCCGTGAGGGTTCACCATCAAAATGGCCACGTCCAATGATGGACACGCGTACACCACCTCCGCCGTGATCGATGAATGCCCGTGGGCCGGGTAACTCAACAAACACGTCTTATCCGCCAGTTCGTCCACCACGTGGAAGTTCGTCAGAGCGAAACGTAAATCCTTCCACGGGTTCCGTCCCGCATCCTTCCCACGGGCATACTGTGCCATCTTCGACAGCACGCCCTTGTAACGTGACATGCGACCGTCCAACGGCGAATCTTTGCATGCCGTCATCGCACGGTCCCATCCGAACAAACGGGGCGCATTCACGAAAAATGCCGTCCCTCCGAACGTCACGTCCTCCTGTACCACGTACGGCTCGCGACGATTGATGCCCCGGTGTACACCCATCACCCGGCACACGCTCTTCTTTGCAGCAGCGACTTGACGAGCGTTCATACGGCAATTCTTACAATTGTTACACGGCAAATCCGGACATTATATACTCGACATCTTCACCCAAGTGACCGTCACCCAAGTGACCGTCACCCAAGTGACCGTCACCCAAGTGACCGTCACCCAAGTGACCGTCACCCAAGTCCTTTCTCTTCCTTTGTAGCAAATAATTTTAGCGTATCTTTTTTTCTAGCAACTATATAAGCATACGCCCATGCACACATCATGGACCCGCCCGGCAAGTCCGACCGCAAGTCCGACCCGTCCGTCGACACCGCCTACCGTGCATGGCAACAGTGCCTTTACCAATCCTCCTTCATCTGGTTTGCACCGCACGTCCCGCCTCTCTCTGAGTGTCGAAAAGAGTACCAGACGTACCTCCGTGCCGCAAGACACGTCAAATCACTATAAAAGCCGTCATCATCTCAAACCATCAAAGCCATGGGACTCATGTATTCGCTGTCCAGTCATGCCGTCGATGATATCCTTGCCATGGACGACTACGACACCATGTACGTCGAGAACGGATGGTCGTTTCAGCGAGTTCCGTCCCGCACCAAGCACCGTCGCTATGCCATCTGCTACGGTCACCGATGTGCCGAGATTGCCGTCACGGACACACACACACGGTACAATTTCGTACGCCAGCTTAAGGAGCGCATGCGTCGGTTACGAAGGTAGCTAAGTAGTCACAGGTAGTTACAAGTAGTCACATAGGCGTTTTTATGTACAGGTATTGTATTGTATTGTAATCAGTATCCCCCACGTAGCCGTAGCACCAAGTGCAGCGTCGCCTCTTTCTGAATGTTGTAATCGGACAGTGTGCGCCCGTCCTCCAGCTGTTTCCCGGCAAAGATCAGCCGTTGCTGGTCGGGTGGAATCCCTTCCTTGTCTTGGATTTTCTGCTTTACGTTCTCGATCGTGTCCGTCGGTTCCACGTCCAACGTAATCGTTTTTCCAGTCAATGTTTTTACAAATATTTGCATGGTATCGCGTCGGTTGTAGTCGGCAATCCAGAGACTTATATATTCCAATTTGTGAGTTTATCCTTCCGTGTAATTGTTGTGGATTTCAGAATGCACCACGTACCGTCGGGATACCGCGTTCAAAGCGTCTTCATCGTACGGCAGCATCTCGTCCCCCTCAAAGGACGTCACCAGCGGGGACGTCACCTGGTCGATGGTCAAAAACGCCGTGTCGCGGAACAGGTCTCTACCACGGCGACGCATCGTGTACACCCACAGCCCTTGCAACAAACCGCGGTGCATCGTCCGGTGCACTTCCACGTGACGAAACATCGAACCCTCCTTGTACATGGCGTGCGCAGCCATGCACCATTTTTGTGTGTTGATCGAACGCCGCATCCGAGCTGGACGAAGTGATGCTGTTTCAGGAACAAAAGCGACGGCCGGCACAGAACTCATTAAATTGTGCATACCGGCCATGCAAACCACTATTATACTCCACTTCGGTTGAGGCCGTGCACGTAAGGGTGATCCAGGGCCGTGCACGTAAGGGTGACCGATCACCAATCACCAATCACATCACCTGCGTATACACGTACCATAGGATCAGGCACCCCACGATGCTGCCCATCCATATCTCGGGGATCCGCAATTCTCGAAAGGGGGACGCACGCGGCTTCACCGTACGGACCGGACGAACACGTTGACGAAGTTCCGTTCGTTCCATTCTCCTTGGTATCACACGCGTGCACGTCGTTTTCCTTTTATATGGCGCCGTAAGGCGAAGCCCGCCTTTCAAAACTTCCAACGGTTGCCGCAGTCCGCACATTGACAGAACACCGTGGCGCTCTCATCCGCCGAGCGAGTTTGCATCTCCACACGATGGACCCGCCGTGAACGGCATTTGCCGCATTGTAAGTCCCCTTGGGCGACGTCCACCGTGCCCTCCTCCACTTCGTAGGGCTCTAGCGAGGCAGAAGCCTCCTCAAATGTCATCCCCACGCACATCCGCCGGACGAACAACGGGTACGATTGTGGACCAGTTTGCCAACATTGCGCTTCCATCGATTTGGCCCGGCGCTTCGACGTGTGCAGACTTTTTGCCAGCGCATCGATTGCGTGCCGGCGCAACAACGGAAGGGAGGATGCCATGGGAGTTGTACGAGTTGCAACAAACCATTTATACGCCGTCTTGGACGAACACGCACCCGTCCGAAGGGTTCCGTTCAACCAACGTTCCACCCGCCGACAGTCACCTATGGGACCGTCACTTCCTAGGACCGGTTTCATTCTTGGCCACATCCACGGTTCACTGCTGTGTCCTCCTTTGTCACGTCGGCCGTGTACTTGTATCACCCGGCACGGTACACTCTTTCACCAGCTCACCCTATCCGGTACCGTAATAAGATAGACATAGCATATATTATTATAAATTCATCTCTTGGAACAAAAATTTAGAAGTCATTTTAAAAAAAAAAAATTTGTCATTGGTCACAGTCACCAATGACAAATTTAATCTCAAAATTTTTTTAACTTTTTTTTTATCCTCGGAGGTTAGGACCGGTTTCATTCTTAACCCCATCCACGGTTCACTGATGTGTCACTCATGGGACCGTCACTTGAGTGATGTGTCCCTCTTGTCACGCCGGCCGTCGGTCGGCCGTGTGCTTGTATCGCCTGGCATGGTACACTTTTTCCCAGATGTGTCCTATCTGTTACCATAATAGAATAGACATAGCATATATTATTCCATGGAATATAAATTCATCTCTTGGAACAAAAATTCAGAAGTCATTTTAAAAAAAAAAAATTTGTCATTGCTCACAGTGACCAATGACAAATTTAATCTCAAAATTTTTTTAACTTTTTTTTTCTCGTCCGAGGTTAGGATTGATTTCATTCTTAGCCGCATCGGTGGCGGACTGATGTGTACCTCTTGGCCACACTCGCGGTACAAGTAAGATTATTCAAGCATTTTATGCTATATATATGAAAGTAAAAACATGTAGTAGTATGCTCATTCTAATTTTAATATTAACGACCCTATTGTTACCAACAGCGCAACCGCTGGTGGCGAAGAGAAAAGTGGTGATAGGTGGCGCGTTAAAAAATATTGGGGGCAACCACTTAAAAAATCATGTGCCAAAACTACTGCAATTAGGTAAATCCATAGGCGAGTTTCATTTAATTTTTTATGAAGATGGAAGTACAGATGATACAAAAAGAGCGCTTCATGATCTGCTTGGTAATAAACATTATGCTACGGTGATATACGGAAAAACAATTGCCGGCAACAGACCCACAAGAATTGCACATGCAAGAAATAGAATACTCGACACCGTCAAACAACGCTTTTCTCACTTTGATTTCTTAATTATGACAGACATGGACGGTGTTTGTGGAGGCGACGACCCAAATATTAGCTACAATGCTACTGTTTTTAAAGATATCATGGATAGAAGCGACGAATACGATGGCGTAGGGTTTCGTTATAAGTTTTATTGGGATCTATGGGCTTTACGGCATTCTACACTCATGCCATATAATCACTGGGGGAGAAACAGAATGAAGAACCAGATACAGTTGCCAAAGGACGTAGAAATGCTTTTTGTTGGAAGGTCTCACGGAGAGTTAATCCCGGTAGAATCGGCGTTTATGATGCTATTCATATATAAAATAGAAGCGATTGGTGACAGCCGATATTATGCAGTGGATGAATATGGCGATATGGACTGTGAACATGTCGCATTTAATAAAGCGATTGGAAACATAAAAATAGCAAACATGCAATATTGTGACGACTACCCCTCGTAAGAGGTAAAAAATGCACGTAATAATGAATTGTACTTATGTGTTGTAGTGTAGCTAGTATAGCATACATATACCATGGACACAGCATGCACATGCCATCTCTGAACGGCGACGGTCAATATTGCGTGCCGACAAGCTTTCAATGAAGTTGCCACACGCATGGTATCGAGAAAGGTTATCGAGCATATGCACAAATCCGGAACGACGCATATTCAACGGACCCCTCTTGCAAACACATTTTTCTTGCTCAAACCAAAAAATATATTGACCATTTTTGTCAGTCTTCGACCAATCTCACTGGAACAATGCCAAAACTCGCCCTGAAGAAACGTATACTGGAACAGCATAAAAAGAAACTCGCAATGGTAAACAGTGGTACGGTGCCTATATGTTGCATCTGCAGAGACACCATCGACGAGAAAGCGGACTTGGAAAACAAGTCGCTGACACGAAGAGAGCGTAACGAACGGAAATTGGCAACGACGGATGTCTGTACGCACGTGTTTCACGTTGGATGTATACGGGAATGGTTTAACACGGAAAATTCGTGTCCATTGTGCAAGCGAAAATGCCATTCGCTGACGTTTGTCAAGCCGAACTGCAAGCGAAAGAAAACTCAATTGAAGATCGAGGACAAGAGACAACGTCCTGACCATTTCCCCTTCAATTTGGAATTGCGCATGGAACATCAGATAGAGGACATTCAAGGTTCGCTGGTGTCAGATGCGTTGCGTATGGTGTCACGGCAAATAAGACCCCCAAATGACGCCGATCCTCTGGAAGAGTATCGTTGCAATTTTACACTGGGAGCCACCTTATCTCCTTTGAGCTTGTTTGGACCGACTTATTTTTTCAATTTCATTTTGCCATCCTCGATGTACACGCACCCAGCAAGAACACTAACGGTCGTGCTGTTTATACGATCGTCCAGCTTTCGCACTTTGATGTTGCACCTTTTAAACATACAACAATCGCCGAGCGATGTCGGTGAAGCATATTATCAGCATACCAGATTAGCGAGAAAGAAAGCACACATGGCATTTGAAGTCATCATTCGATCCTGGTTTCACATCAACAACATTCGGCGCATCTACGACATGAACGAAAGTGACCGTCCCATGCTGATTCGAGATCTAATGGAATGGATCGATCAAGCCATGCTGCTGGTCTGCCATGCCAACCGTCATACCGCCGGCTATCGTCTGTGGGACCGTGTCGAAGAAGTCAATGCACGATGGTGTGGCCTCATGCACTTTGACGATATCATGCGGGACAACATACGGGCATTTGGTGACCGCACAAAACGCTTGCACGACTATTCATTTGAGCACACGTCAATAGAGGAATGGAGTCGACATTTTACCTTACATCAGTGCATCATACACGTGTACTCGTCGATCACGGGCATCGATCACCGAGAATACAATAACATAGTGGATGACAGCGGCAGCGTCAGCTCGGAGGACCACTTTCGACAGATTTACATTGTGTAACATTAAAGTTAATGCTTATAAATCGATCAGTATGTATTTTTAAAGTATAAAATGTTAATATATTTTTGTAAAAATATTAAATGACCTCACTTGGTAAGTGTCAAAACTGCGGCGATTGCGTTCCATGTGATGTATTAAACATGAAAGAGGGTTTCTGTATGAATTGTCACATAGATAAGCACTTCGGCAATATGAAAAATTGTAATATTAAAGTTTGCTTTGGAACGGGCTATTGTCAATGTAAGGCACTGCCAGAGCACTGTCATTACTGTAAAAATATACTAGTTCCTATAGGTAATTGTAGAATCAATGGTGCATATCACAACGATTGGGAATCAAGATTGTATCATAAAAAGTGTTGGAAAATATGTAACAGTTAATAATATTTAAACTTGGTATATTTACACATGCACATATTGTAATTATTTAGCCAAAGCCACTGCGTGCCCCATAGATGCTAAACAATACGGCATCTGGATCCTGTCCTGCAAACGCTGTAGAGATCTGTGCCAATAGTGGTAACTACTGCGTAAAATCTGACCCGGTCGATTTGCAGTCACCGGGGTGAACGGCTGCGAACAGTTTCAAACAGGAGGCCATAGTGGCGAAGCATGTCACGGCATGCATGTTGGCGATGATCCCGACGGTAGTCCAAGTTGCTATCCCGTGAGTAGGACGTACTGCGAATGTATCGAATGCACGGTAGACTCATACTGTGACACTTCCTTTCATGACCTACCTACCGGATGTGTTGGTGAGCCTGCTGTTTCCGGTGACGTGTATGCATCTGGCTTTGCTGCTGGAAAAGAATGTGGCATCTCGCATAGTGCACATGCTTTAAAGTAAACATACAAACTTTTTGGCAACTGCCCTCAATAAATAACATAGACTTACAACTTTAATGTGGACGCCATGTCCAACTCCAACGCGTCCAGTTGGGACAGACCATACTCGAGTTCGTAGACGTTGTTGTACGCACTGACCCAGGACGTCACCTTGGAGGACACCTCCGATGCCCACGTGTTCATTCGTGCGATGTCCACATTGGTGTTGCACTCGCGCATGGACGCGGCCAAGGCGGCAAACGGGGGGAAGATCCCATCGTGACGTTCCTCTTCGCAAATACGCACACGCTTATTTATCATGTATCCATTGTTCATGCGAATTAAGTACAATGTACCCTTTTTCTTGATCCAACACCAATCGGATGCCTCGATCTGGCGATCGTACACATTGAACACTGCACGGATTAGTTCACGGGTACGTCCCGTGGCCGACGACAACAGCCGATCCTTGTTCACACGGTGTGCCTGCATACGGGACAGCAGTCGCGTTACCTCATGCTTGGCAGACACTATCGTAGAAATCGCACCGACCAATTTTGACCCGTACGATGACCAAGACATGACACATGACAACCTATCCAAAGCATATATACATTGTTCTTTTTATATTTGTCACAGCACGTTTGCACGCAACACACCGTGGTGACGGTAATTTTCCAGGACAATGTCCGCCATCTTCACGTCTCGCAAGCCATCCTTCTCGCGTACAATCTTCACCTTCGCCTTGCTGTATGGCACACGGTCCATCTGAATCGCCGCCACGCCCATATGGTCCTCGTACAAGTGCGCATCGCCCAAAATGATGCCCAACTTGCCGACGAGCAAGTCCGTCTCGTGCGCCAACAAATGCGTCAACAACGCAGCACTCGCGATGTTAAACGGTAATCCCAAGAACACATCCGCGCTTCGCTGGTACATCTGACAACTCAACGTGCCGTCCTTCACGTAGAACTGGTACAGGACGTGACACGGCGGCAAGCTCATGTCACTTTGCGAGATCGGATTCCACGCGTTCAAGATCAGACGACGGCTCGTCGGATTCGTCTTGATCTCATGCAACAGCTGCGCCACCTGGTCCACGCCCTGCCCATCGTAATCCCCATGGCAATCCGTATACTTCGCGCCGAAATGACGCCACTGAAAACCATATATCGGACCCGCATCGAAGTCACGGTCCTCCGTATTCAAATCCCAAATGTGATTCTTGTCCGCATGCAACTCACGCACATTCGTCGAACCACGCAAAAACCAACGCAACTCCGACTTGACGCCGTTAAACCACACTTTCTTTGTCGTTAACAACGGAAACCCATCTTCCAGATTGAATGTCAGCATGTACCCAAACAAAGAATACACCGGCCCGTTGCGGGTCTCGCGACGTTCGCCTTGCTCCACCAAATCAGACAAAATATCCAAATATTGCTGTTCTTCCTCCACAGACATATCTCAAGAGACACACACGGACACTTTTATATGCGACGACATGAACAAAACAAATAAAAACAATTGAAATTATAATTAAATACTAATGCTAAATTAATAATAGTGAAGCTTAACTTTTATTGAGGACAATCTCCTTTCAATTGATAGGCTGTTTTCAGTTCATCCGCGGTGAAGCTGGACAGTATAGTCTCCACACTTGTACCTTCACGTTTGAATAAATCTAGGATAAACAAACCGGGTGGAAATGCACTAGGGCCAATAATGGTTGCATCATTTCTTATATTCACGGAGATTAAGTTTTGACAACCAAAAAAAGCCTTTTCACCAATTTCCTGTAAGCTCTCAGGAAACGTTACGGAGGCCAATGCGGTATTTCGAAACGCTGAATCATAAATACTGATCAAACTGTCAGGAAACGTTACGGAGGCCAATGCGGTATTTCGAAACGCTGAACCATAAATCTTGATCAAACTGTCAGGAAACGTCACAGAAGTTACGCCAGAATCTTGAAATACACCATAACTAATTTCATTTAATTTTGTTGCGAGACTGAAATCAATTGATTGTAAAGCGGTACATCCTTTAAATGCATTCCCTTCAAGTACCTCTAAGCTCTCAGGAAACGTCACAGAAGTCACGCCAGAATCTTTGAATGCTTCTTGTCTAATTGTAGTTAATTGGGTCGCGAGACTGAAATTAACCGTTTGTAAAGCGGTACATCCTTCGAATGCATACAGTTGAATTTCTTTTGCATCATTTGAAATTGTGACGGACGTCAAACGCTTACAGAAACGAAATGATTCACCCGTGTATGTTCCATGTCCTGTTGTAATGTCCATGCCCGGTGGACTTGTATCTAAATTACATTTATAATATGGAGTGAATGCAAAGACTCCATAATGATGTGGTGGAGAAAAGGATAAGTCTGGTAAAGTCAATAAATCGGAATAAGCAAATGCCTGTTGACCAAGTTTATTAGATGAATCTATACTGTCTGGAATGACCACAGAGGTCAACGCGGTACTGTGAAACGCAAAACTGCCAATAGATTGAACGCTATCCGGTATGGTTACAGAAGCTAAAGCGGTAGCCATATAAAACGCACCATAACCAATCTCGTTCACGCTCGCGGGAATTTCAATACTTTGAAGTGTATCGCATTTGAAGAACCCGCTGTTTTCATAGTCCGCTGCCGTGGTCGACGTCGTACCAATGATTGTCGAACTTCCAAGTTCCGCGCTCAATGCCGCCGCACTCACATGACCATCCACAGGTTGCACCATACAGTAACTATGCGCATTATTTAGTAAACACAGGCATACCAATAAACGAAGCATATTTGAATATTTGATGTAATGCACATGTACATATATAGTCGTAAAAGTATATTTTTATTAAACCGTTTTACCAATGCTAAATCAATGATAGTGTAGTATATATGTGACTATGGTACAACCTTGATATGGCCGATCCTTATGAAGCTGCCCGAACACTTCGACTACGTCGTATTGTAGACGCCAATCACTGGCCGTACTTATGGATTCACACACAAGACAACGGCGAACACGCCCAATACTCGTATCGACGCAACGCAAATGCCGAGTCCGATCATTGGGGAATGGTACATCTCATCTCGCTCGTCGGAGCAACCCATGCCCTCAACGGCGACGTCTCCATCCTATGGATGACATCGGTTACGCTCCCAACCGTCATCGAACAACTCCAAACGCCCGTCGTCCTGTACGGTACTATGAGCATACGCGTCAAAATTGAAGAATCGTACTTTGTGCGAACGTTTCAAGTCGTCAGCAACATGGTATCTCCTTCCATGCGGGCCAAACTCATGTGCCTCTTCTTACGAGATCAACACAGCGTCATCACCTTTGTCCGACGTCCCGAGTGGCGGACGCAGGGAAATATGTTTGCTGACAGAGACGCAGAAGAAGAGGCTAGTTACCTCGTGCGTGTCCGTCAAGAACAAAAACTAGACGAACTCTCCACGGCAGAGTGGTCTTACAAATCTCAACATGCACCACTGTCCGCTCTTCTAGATAAATACGTCGGTCTCTTGCGACAACAATTAATTTGGATGAAGCGCAAACAATACGGCATCCATGTTCACCAACGGCACCAAGGAGCATTGGAAGAACTTCAACAAAAACTCGACGAAATTGAAATGGCCTTTGCTCACTCAAACCGTCAACTCAGATGGATTGTGACACGAATCGATGAGCTGCAACTGACACACGGTCCTAAGACACAATTTGAGCTATGCGACGATCTACTTCGCAACATAAACAATCCCAATGCGGACAAACTACTGCTCTACACACTCCTCACCATTTTAAAGAACGTTAAGTCGCACGACGAATTGGTGCATAGTCACCACGGGGACGTCACACTCGTCGCTTTATCGGCCAGCAAACAAAACCTGAAATTTTGATACTATCGTATGTCTCTTGGCGCAAGTGTTCGAGCGATGCAGTAAATTAGACCCAGTACGGACAACAGAAGACCAAGAAAAACCAATGCTCCCATATTTTGATACCCAATCCTATTCTTTTATAATAATATTTTTTTTTCTCATAACGAGTCGTAAAAATCGTCGTTGTTCATAATAATTCCCACCAGCGATATAGCAGTTGTAATAATTCCAAATAATTTTGGTCCTCCGTAGGACACGCGTGCATCCCATGATAATGATGGATCGAAAGCAAAGTTAATTCCAGTGAGCAATAGCGCGATAAGCTTCAATAATGTACCATAAAAAGATACTTTGCCATCGAGTACTACACGTATCATTAGGAGTAACCCGCCGACAGTGGTCATGAATAAACCGGATAGACGATAGACCTTCCAGCGTTTCGTTTCTTTTCTTTTTATTACATCATCTCTTGGTCTTCGACTTGTCACCAAGGGCGATAACTCCAATGGGTCCATTTCAAAGTATTATGCTTAGCTTATATACATTTCATAGTACATTTCAAAATCGAGTATATAATGCAATGGTATTGATAGAGAGAACAAGATGTATGCCAATCCAGTAAAAGAACAACATCGCATGAAGCGCGAAAGAGACCAACAAAAGGCACAGCAAAAGCGCCAGACTCTTTTAAAACGTATCCATGGCGCGCGAATGTCAAACCACGCAGCGGAACGGTCAAACGAGCGTCAAATCACAAATAAACAAATAAAAAAGGTCTTGACATCTGGTCATGTTCATGAAGATAAAGACAGAAATGCGCTGCTTGTACAGCACCAAAAAACCACAGTTGTTATCGATAAACCAAGATTTATAAAACGATTGAAGTCCGAAAACAACGCGGGTGCAGTGGTAAACGTCATTACCGTTTACAAGCACTAAACCGTTATCGATCAACCAAGATTTATAAGAGAATAATATGTATTATACGTATATAGCATACTTGTTCGCTTGTATGGAAATATAATGTTATATGTACTACTAAAACGATATCTTAGCTCAGACCAATTTGGTAATTGCAATCTTTCATAAAGGTATTCTCGCCATCCCGCACGCGACGAACCCCGGGGTATACGTTCTCCCCCCAATGGCCGGTGTTCAAACGAGATATGCTAAAGGTCTTGCTCGCTGAGTCGCGGCGGCCTTCGCATCCTTGGAAGCAGACCGTGTTGATACGTTGCACACGGTTCGTGAATTCGTCGGCGTCCGTCTGGCGATAGGGATCAACGTCTTGAAGTTGCAACAGATGATACAAATGTTGCGAACCGGGATAATGCTCCTCTTGGTTGGCGACGTAATCACCATGGAAGCGTTCGTATACCGACGGGTGAAATCGACCGGTCAAGTCAATGCATGTATTCAATGTTGCGGCCGTACCTTTTGGAATTTTAAAGACAATGAGGTCTGATGAGTGACCTTTTCCAAGGGAACCCCGGGCACGAGCATCTTTGTAACCCTCTGCTGTGAATGGACGAGTGCCTTCGCCACCGACATAGCCCTGACTGAAGATATCTTCAATGATGACGTAATTCTTGGGACGTTTTACAATTGATTTGGAATAAAATGTGTAGTGACCCACGTGCACTTTGCGGATAATGTCGTCACTCAACATGAAGTCATGATGGCCGTGAAATGTGCTGCCTAACTCACTGCCTCCCTTGGCAAGAATCGCACTGGCCATGCGATACGTTTGATGCGGACGGAAAATTACAAGATCGGCATCATCCGCTGCACCAACTCCAAGTCTTGAATCTCCGTCATTTGGCAGCCGAACATCGTTTGGTGTTAAAAGTTGCCACTCGTCCAATGTCAATGGTATGCCGTTGTTAATCGCGTCTCCTTTCAACTCAGAATATACCAATTTCACCCAGTTATCTTTGGCAGCATCGTAAATGTATTTGGATCCATTTTTGTTGGCTTCATCTACATCGTCTGCGGTCAACGTGAAGAATTCGCCGCATTGACGTTCTCGCACCATGAGGTCAATGGGTTGACCGGTGAAATCGACGTCAAAAGATTGTGCTTCAAACACTGGCAAGCCGCGGAAACTAGTCTTTTGATCTCCACTTTCACGATTGCTGTTTGCGTCAGGTCCTCGCTGGTGATAGTCTAGTTGGTGATCGCCAACCATGTTGACGTAAATGCCCATCTTGTCTGGGAACACCCACACGTTTGGCACAATTCCTTCGCGTTTCATTTCGTGCTTGATCTCGGCGTCTAATAGATACAATCCGTTCTTTTTCTTCTGCACAATGGCCCACCGTCTGCGTTCCATGGCTTGCAAATCATTGACGTTCGAAATTTGATTTCCGAATTTAATGTTCCATTCCTTATAATAATTCTGTCCCGCCAACAATGCATGGATCACGCCAAAATAGCAGGTGGTGTGCACGGCATCCGTGATTTGTTGAAGATTTAAGGAAAAATGCCTTTTGCCTCTTTCGGTCTTGTAAAATCCGTGCTCAATGATAAACGCCAAACCCCTACGGAGCAAGTTGTCGGTGTGACTCTCGCTTTGAGCACTCACATAGCGAGGTACACCTTGATGCGGCTCAAGGTCGGCAAGCGTGCGGTTGAATGAAAAAATTTCCCATGCAACGTGAAGATCGTCCGTAAATTCCCATGGCAAAAGGCGGCTCGTGTAAAACTCGTCTTCCTTGCGTATTTTAAAGTCCAACACCTCCTCAAGGAATTTGTTCTTTCCCTCGTACGCACGGGGTAAGTTGTATGTCTCATGCGCAAGCTGTTCATCGGCACGCATGTCTTCGTGACTTCCACGGTATGGTCCAAAGAAACTTTCAAGTGCGCTCATGTTGTCGCCGGTTGTCAAATTGTGAGAAATAATTTCTGGTTTACTCATTTTGATTGCTTACGTAAAAACCTACGTGCTTATATACTCAATTTTTATTTTTAATTTAGGGTAGAAGTTTGGTAGCAGATGTTTTGTATATTATGTATATATACTACACAGTATTGGGAAAATGGGAAGTGTCTTGTCAATTTTTAATGATTGGGCGTTTGCATCCAAACAAGCGCAAATTCTTATACTGGGGTTGGACGCCAGTGGAAAGACCACCATACTTAATCGACTAAAGCACGGAGAACATACCGTCACCGTACCTACCATCGGCTTTAACCACGAATCATTTAAATATGGTAACCTAACATTTTCGGCGTTTGATATTGGCGGTCAAGACAAATTTCGAAAGATGTGGCATCATTACTATTCAAATTCCGACGCAATTGTCTTTATTGTAGATGCCGCAGACAAGCAACGGTTTCCAACTGCTCAAACAGAATTGCACAAGCTTCTCACAAACCCCACGTTACAATCCATACCATTTCTTATCTTTGCCAACAAACAAGACATTGCCGGAGCCGCGACAACGTCGGAATTAACAAATGCCATGAACATGTACTCGGTTAAAGATCGGCAGTGGAAAGTATGTGAAAGTGTCGGTGTAAGTGGTATCGGTATCGATAAAGGGTTTCAGTGGTTGAGCGACAGTATTTAGTACTTTACGTATTATGTATGTTTTTCATTGTTCGTATGTTCCACCGTTTCTTTCGTCAATCCGTGTCCAGTTATCCCTTATGTATTCTTTGACATACTCTGGAAAATCGTACCGCGCGGCCGTCCAAGTCATGTCCATTCGTCGCATCGTCGGATGGTTATCTTGAAGCCATTTTTTTGCGTCCATTGTTGTGTTATTCGGCATCTCTACGTGTGTGACAAAGTGTAGCCGTTGGCGCATTTATACCTGCCGTTTTCTGTGTGCACGCGTCAACCAGTTCAATGTACGGCAGCATTTCACATTAGCGACGTCACCTTGGCGATGTCCCCATGCGGCGCCGTAACAGATCGGTCCCCCATATGTATATGTATATGTATATGTATGTATGTATGTAGCGCGAAGGCCTACCCCATCTTTTATATGTTCTATTTTATCTTATGGTTTAATGAAACGTCCCTGGCG
>Ga0255784_10000047_pt1 | contig 89322 bp, 95 predicted proteins | sample 101ome_14_FD_179982 | JGI IMG/M metagenome (GOLD analysis project Ga0255784, IMG submission 179982) | Coastal salt marsh microbial communities from the Groves Creek Marsh, Skidaway Island, Georgia - 101403AT metaG (version 2) | ecosystem: Environmental > Aquatic > Marine > Intertidal zone >...
CATATCAACGGAAGGCAGTTATTCCCTAACAAGCGAAAACACTTACCATGTGGTTGCTTTTTCTCAGAGCCACTATCCTTTAAAGCCTATCGTATACTTCTTCACGTGAGCATTCCACACCACCGGCCACGAGCATTACCTCGGCTGGATCTTGGAGTTTATTTAGAGCTCAATATATAGCCTATTTGTGTTCTAGTAGTGCCTGGCGTAATTTGTTTGAACCACCAACTCTTACATTGATGATTCCATTGTAGTATTCGTCTGTTTCTAATACACGCCTGTCAAATTGTTCTCGTGCTTCAATGTAACTCATTTCTGCTCTGCTTTTGCAGTAATAAAGTATTTCACGAGTAAAATTTTCTTCGCCTAAGTTTTTTACATCTTCGTTCAGTTTATCTGAACTTCCCCAGTATTCACGCCAATCGCTTTCTTTATAGCCTCGACGTTTGTTCTTTTTGCCTTTTAATGGTGGCTTGGTTGTTTTAAATTTTGCTAACTTCTTGCCTACGTATTTTTGTTGTGTTTTTAAATTTGTAATTAGATATACAAAGCCTTCGTATTCATCTGCAATAGTTTCAACAGGTTTGCCTTTATATGTCCAACTCATACATTATGTATCGTTGGTTATTTGTCTTTTTGCCATTTTTGATCTTGTCTGTAGCCTTGTAATACTTCGTTGTAAGTTGCCTGAATTTCATCTTGTCTTTGTTTTGCTAGATATATTAGTGTTCTTAAATGCCTTCTTGCTGCTCTTTTTGTTCTATCACTAGGACGTCTTTCAAACTTTTCGTTTGCTTCAAAATATTCCAAGTATACTTTTACCAACTGGTCGTGTGTGTCGTCGCTCATTCAATTATTTCAACATCGTTTTCATATGAAGTAAAGCCATTTTCTTTTACAACTTTTAAAACATGATTAACTCTACCAACCAGTTCATCCTTGTGTGAAATAAGGAAAACATTTTTATTACGTTCACGACCCATTTTTTTAAGTACATGTAACGCATTTTCAACACCAGCAGTGTCCATACCCGAGTCAATTAGCTCGTCGATAAACATTAAATTAATACCTTGGTACAATGATTCCCATACATCACGGAATGCAAAACTCATTCCTAGTATTAGCCTATTGCGTTCGCCTCGAGATAAGTTATCAAAGTCCAAGTCTTGTCCTAGTTGTGTAATCTCAACTGACAAATCGTTTTGGAATTTTACTTGATGTGGTAAGCCTAGTCGGTCTAAATAATGTGTGAGCCTATTGTTCAAGTACGCCAAGTTTTGATCAATGATCTTTTTGCGGATGAACGAGTCTTTGTTTGTCAAAAGTTTTAATAGAAACTCTTGATGGTCCTTCAAACTGTTTAAATCATTTATTGTATCCCAAACAACTTCTTGAATTGCTGTATTATTCAAGTCGTCGATTTGTGTTTGATACGGATCTTCTTCTTGCTGTTTACTTAGCAAAGTATTACGCAAGTTATCTACGTTGTTTCGATGTTCGTATGCCTCTTTTGCACTTTCATAAAATGTATTTGGGCGTCCGTTAATGTCTCCTATCTCGGTTAACAAACTCATAGTAGCTTCTAGTTTATTAGCTACTTCAGATTGATACGTGATAGCATCATTTAATTCTTTTTGCTTGCGTGTTTCGATTTCCGCTTTCTTGTCCGCATGAAGCGTTTGACCGCAAGTGTAACAAATAGCATCGTCAAGTTCTTTGATATCCTTTTCTGCTTTGTCAACACCTTTGGTTGCTCGCATTAATGCTGTTTCAAGTGTTGCTTTTTCTTTATTCAAACTAGTTATGCGATTATTCAGCTCTGTCCAGTTAGTAAGTTGGTCGTGTGCTTCTAATTCTGCATCAATGTCTAGTTTTTCTAGTTCTTCTATAGCAGATTGCAGTTTTTTTACATCTTCTTTGCGTTTTGCTTCCCATGCACGTTGTCTTCCTACAAGAGTTTGTATGCTTTGTTCGATTTTCTTGTTACTTGTTTCGATTGCATTGATTCTCATAGTCTCTTGTGTTATAGCATCTTTGGTTTGTTTAACTTTTTCTTTCAGCAAGTCTGCTTTTTCGGTAAGGATAGTAATGCCAAGTAACTGTTCAATGATTGCACGTTGATCATTTGCTCTCATACTCAAGAAAGGCTCTGTATAAGTGTTCAATGCAAGTATATGTTTGAACATATCATGACTCATACCTAACAATTCACCAATTGACTCTTGTGTTTTACGACTATCACCTTGTGATTCGTCTATATCTTCTTTTTGTTCATGGTCATTTATGTAAAACTTAAGAACATTTGGAGATCGGCCACGTTCAATACGATATTTGTTACCGTTTTTCTCAAAGTTTAGAGTAACTAACATGCCTTTGCTGTTGGTCTTGTTAATCAAGTTGTTACGCTTGATGTTTGTTAGTGCTTGACCGTACAATGCGTAAGACAGTGCGTTGATTATGGTTGTTTTACCTGTACCGTTTCGTGATCCAGTGTCGTCTCCACCTTGATCAAGGTTTTCACCAAGTACTAGTGTTAGTTGTTCTTCGTTAAAATCTACAGCTTGGGTAACATTACCCACACTCATAAAGTTTTTAACTGTTAAGTCTTTTACTTTTATCATTCTAATCCATTATATATGTCTAATAGTAACGATTTGTTGAAGTTGTCACTATCGATTGCAAGTATCTCGTTGCTAACAATCTGATCTACGCTTTCAAATTGTTCAATATCCAAGTCTGTAGTAATTTCTTCTAGATGTTTTTGAGGTATAAGTGTTATTTCTCTACAATTATATTGATCCATAAAAGTTTCCTTGATGAAACTTGCCTCTTCATAGCTAATATCAATATCTAGGTTAACACGCAAGTACATTTTACTTTTTATAAATGTATCTTTCTCATCAATCAACTGTGATAACTTGACTGTACGGTACTTAGGACACTCTGACCAGTTGACATATTCCGGTTCTGCATTGTTCTCACGGTCTAATATCATCATACCACGGTCATCATCCCACGCATCAGCATAGTTGTGTGGGAAAGCATTACCAATGTAATGGATCTTGCCCTGTTTCTGACGCTTGTGGAAGTGTCCTGAGAACACATACTCTTGGTTCTTGAAGTGTTCCGACTTTAGTTCACCGTGATCTGGCATCTGCACCATAGCATTCATGTAAAACGATGGTAGTTCGAAGTGTCCAAACAAGTATTTGGCTTGTAACTTCTCAATTCGGCGCCATTCATCACCTACCAACCAAGGAACCAGTGCTACATCTTCTATAACTTGAATACTATCTACTACTGTGATACCAGGAATGTGCTTTGCAAACTCAGTTGACTTCACATCACGCTTGTCTTTGTAGTATAAGTCGTGATTACCGGCAAACATATAGAACTGTTCAAAGGCATTACCTAGTTTTTCCAACAACCTAATGGTTGTATCCATAGTTGTAAGGTTTAAACTGTTCCTATTATGGTGCCAGTCACCGCAAAAGATACCTGTTTCGCAGTTATTTGCTTTTGCTTGTTCAATATACCAATCGATATAGTCTTCACAATCTTGATTGTGTATTCGTGAGTTACCCTTCATACCCAAATGTATGTCAGTAAACACTGCTGCTTTTTTAAACAAAATAATTATCCTTACAATTGCACGTTAATTGTATGATAACGATTAAACTAAGTCAACCGTTATTTTTTTCACGTCTTAGTGCTGCTTCCCATTCTCCGGAGTGCAATCTTGTATGACTTGGATTCATATCATTCATTTCAAGTATGTCATCACGTATGTTTTGATTGCGTTTTTCTAAATTAATGACACGCACAAAGCTATTAGTAACAGCAGCGGTATAATAAGCAAAAGGATTGTTGGATTTAGATTCATCAAATTGTAGTCCTATTTGTGAAAGTTGTAAAATAGCCTGGCCTTTCATTTCGTCGTTGTAAGTATAACCACGAACATTGCCTCTAGTTGCATATCTATCAACTAGTTTTAACCACATCATTGCTAATTTGTTTGTAGCCATACCGTGTGTTTTGTCAAAATGTCCATTTTCCATGCCACCTGTCCAATGACTTTTACCTACACATATTAAATTGTCTTCGTCATCAAACTTATAGTGTTGAAAAGGAGGAAAGTTTAGTTTTGTTTTAGTATCTGCTATAGTTTTAGGGTTTTTCTTTCTACCAGGCTCTTCTGGAATATGATCAAATGTCATAATTCTAAAAATTAGTTCTTGTTTTTTAATTGTTTTGTAATCAACTTCGCAATCTGCCATCTTTGTCTTTTTGTTAATAGCTTTTTGTTGTTCGTATTCACGTTGACTCATTAATTTGGCTTTATTTCTTTTGGCTTCTGCAATTGTGCGTATGTTTATTTTGTCAACACTTGGTAAAATTATATCATAATTTGCATATTCGGGACTTACATAGCTGCAAAATGTTGCTTTTGACTTATGTATCTCAGCTAACATGTCTTTGTTGTTTAAATAGTTTACTCTTTTCATATATTTTTCCTAATCTTAACTTTATTATAATACACGCACTTTATTTTGTCAACTAAATACAATATAGGAGAATACCATGACTACAAGAGTAAGTTCGCCTTCTTCGTTTGCAGGCAACCAACCAAATAATAATACACCTATAGCAGACTTTTTAGGAAATGTGAATAACCTAATGTCTAGTTTTAGGGCAAGAAACATATCACCTGGTGCAGAACCTCAAAGTGCTAATGCTGCACAGGCAAGTTTTTCCTATACAAATGATTACACAGATGATTGGAGAGTACGAGTCTCAGTTCCGTCATCTGGTGCATTTGCAAGTAGTCCTATTCTTTCTCCTTTAAGAGATACAAACAACTCCTTAGTATGGCCAACTGTGCCTACAGTATTACTTAGCCAATCTGCTAATTATAATGAACTGTCTCATGTACACAATAATTATGTTTTTCCGCAATACGAAAGCAGTAGAGTTGAAGATATACAAATTGCAGGCCAGTTTCCTGTGCAAAATGCAAATGATGGAAAATATTGGATAGCAGCAGTTCATTTTTTACGCAGTGTAACCAAAATGTCTTACGGTCAAACCAGCAACAAAGGTGCTCCACCGCCGTTGTTAAGATTAAATGGTTATGGTGATTATGTATTAAAAAATATTCCAGTGCTTTGTACATCATTTACTGTTGATCTTCCTGCAGATGTTGATTATATACGTAGTGAATTTGCAACTGGAGCAGACATTGACGGTTTTGGTTTAAGTAACAACGGAATGGTTCCTACACTAAGCACAATTACATGTGTGTTCAAAGTTGCATACAGCAGAAACAAAGTAAATCAATTTAGTTTAGATGATTTTGTTAATGGCAATTTAATTGATCAAGGATATTTATAATGGCAGAATACAGTAATGCAAGTCCTTATGCTATAACTCCTACTGCAAAAGACGGAACATTAGGCTATTTTAGCATTCGACCTGTTCCGGCACAGGATGATGATTTAGTTTATACTATCGAACCACAATACGAAAACCGTCCTGACCTGTTAGCTTATGATTTATATGGAAATAGCAAGCTCTGGTGGGTGTTCACACAGAGAAATATGGATATAATAGAAGATCCTATCAATGATTTTAAGGCAGGAACTGAAATATTTTTGCCTAAGAGTTCAAATATTAAAAGGGTATTAGGAATCTAATGTCGTTACTCAACCCTCTGCATCAGTTCAGTACATTTAACACTATCTTTACTTTGTCTGTTTTGACAGCTGGAGAAGTAAATTCTCCTAATACAACTTACAAAGTTAGAGAACCTAATCACGTACTTTTAAGATCGGGCGGTGGAGCAACAAATAAAACAACAACGTACTATGAAGATAGACTAGGAATTAAACTTGAATATTTTATTGATAATGTAAACATTGAAAGTTTAGTCACAAATAATAGTAAAACAAGAAGTTCTAACGCTACTGCAATAAGTTTTGATGTAATTGAACCATACAGTATGGGATTGTTTTTACAAACACTTGCTATTGCTGCTAAAGAAGCATACGGAAACGAATATGTAAACTATTTAGATACTCCTTATTTGCTTACAATAGAATTTATTGGGTATGATGATGATGGAAATCCTATTGCTATACAAGATAACTTAACTAGACACTTCCCAATCCAACTTACAGATATGCAGTTTGATGTTAGTCAAAGCGGAAGTCAATATTCAGTTGAAGCTATACCTTGGAATGAAACTGCATTTTTTGATCAAATCGAAAGAACCAATGCAGATATCCAAATCACTGGCAGAACTGTTGCTGAAGTATTACAAGATGGGCCATATAGTTTAAGCACTGTTCTTAATGCTAATCTAGCTCGACAGGTAGCAGAAGGAAAAGAAGTAGAAGCTGATAGTGTTGCTATTATATTTCCTCAAAGTATTACATCATCTAACAATTTAGGCACATTACAAGCAACACAAATAGATGCTGCACAACAAAATTTAAATATTGATGATGCAGGAGTACCTGGTGCAGTAATTACAGGTTTTAAAACAGGAGTTCTAGACAGTGGTGTAGGTCAAAATACAGTTGATCCTTCGATTAAAAATTATGTAGACAATTTTATTAGAGAACAAAGCGATGATTTTTCAGTTGCAGAGTCAATAGGCTTAAATGATTTTGGTGCAGCTAAAATTATTGATGGATTTCAAGAACCAGGTAAAACACCTATGCCGTTTGAAAGTGATCAATACAAAAATGATGTGTTTTATAGGAGTGATGTTACACTAGATAATGAACTACGTGTTTATAATTATGGTCAAAATACAAAAATAACTAAAATCATCGAAGATGTGATATTAAGCAGTAAATGGGGTCAAGGATTGACTAGTGTCTCGCCGGACGCAAACGGATATGTTGATTGGTTTAGAGTACAAAGTAAGGTTTTACTCGATAGCGATAAAACACAGCAAAGACATAGTGGTAGATTAGCAAGAACGTACATATATGAAGTGGTTCCGTATAAGGTACATATGAGCACCATTCAACTTCCAACTACCGGCGGTCCAGGATATGGTCCTATGCAATCTGCAGTAGCAAAAGAATACAATTACATCTATACCGGTGAAAACAGTGATATACTTAATTTTGATATTAGATTAAATGCTGCTTTCTTTGTTGGTTTAAAAACAGATATCGGTAACATAAACAATGAACACGCTACAGGAGCAACACAAGATCATTCAAAGCAACAAGACGTTGAATATGTTCAAGTAGGTACAGGCAGCGGCGTAGAAAATCCAGGAGGATTAGGTAAAACTGGAAATGTGTTAAGTTCTAATACTAGTAGTGCCGGTGGCAATGGCATATCTAATAGTAAAATTAGTGCAGCACAACAATTTCATAATTTAATTATTAATAGTGATGTTGATTTATTAGAATTAGATTTAGATATATTTGGAGATCCTTATTTTATGGCAGATAGCGGAATGGGAAATTACAATAGCCCTGAAGCTACACTATTTTTAAATGGAGACGGAACTTTAGATTATCAACGGAGCGAAACAAGTGTAATAGTAAACTTTAGAACACCTATAGATTACAATGATAATGGTGGTATGTATTTTCCAGAAGATCAATCTGTAGCTGTTGATGCGTTTAGTGGATTATATAGAGTATTGTCTATTACAAATACAATCAATGGTGGTAAATTTACCCAAAGATTAAACCTTCTTAGATTAAGAAACCAAGACGAAGTACCAGAAGAAGAAAGTACACCAATTCTACAAGATGGTGCCAGTGGACCATATTCGCCGTTTGGTTAAGGAAAACAAATGACACAAGATAACACAAAAAACAATCAGGTTACTAGAACGCAAGAGGATCCAAATGCGGCTAAAAAATATGGATTTAAAGTTGGTAGAATTGTAAGTCATTTAGATCCTCATTATATGGGATCATTAAAAGTAACATTAATCAATTTTGATACAGCTGGTAATGAATTAGAAGATGAAGGCGAAACTGTTGATGTTGAATATGCTCCAGTGTTTTATGGAACTACACCTGCAGAACACCTGACTCCTGGTGATACTTATGCTGACACACAACAAAGTTATGGTTTTTGGGCTGTTCCTCCTGATGTAGGTTCTAGAGTTTTATGTGGGTTTGTTGATGGTGATATTAATAGAGGCTATTGGTTTGCATGTATACAAGATAGATACATGAACTTTATGGTACCAGGAGCGCAACCAGCAACAGAATACTATAAAGGCAAACCACCTGAAGGAGTAAAAGGTAAAAAATTACCAACAGCTGAGTATAATAAAAAGACAGATGGCGATAAACAAAAAGATCCAACAAAAAATAAAAAAGCACTTAATCTTAAATTTATAGAAAAATTAAAAGAAAGCGGATTAGCTGAAGATGACATACGGGGTATAACCAGCACAAGTGCAAGACGTGAAATACCTAGTGCAGTTTATGGAATAAGTAGTCCAGGTCCTTTGGATAAAGCAGGTCCTAGGGCGCAACGTGGTACAAAAAATGGTAAAGCAATTGTTCCAAAAAGCAGACTAGGCGGACAAAGTATCACAATTGACGACGGTGATGATAAAAGATTACGTAAAGGTCCTGCAGACAGCGTTCCTTATGAATATATTGATCAAGAAGCTAGTGGTGGAGGTGATAAAGCTATACCTCATAATGAAATGGTGCGTTTAAGAACACGTACCGGTCATCAAATATTACTACATAATAGTGAAGATTTAATTTATATTTCAAATGGCAGAGGTACTAGCTGGATTGAACTTACCAGTAATGGTAAAATTGATATCTATGCACAAGATAGCATAAGTGTACACAGCGAAAATGATATAAATTTTGTTGCTGATAGAGATATTAATTTAGAAGCAGGTAGAAATATTAATACAAACGCAGTGCAAAATCAATATCACACAGTTGGTAAAAATATTGAAAACCGTGTAGGAGAAACATACAAAACTAGTGCTGCAAAAAACATTGAACTATATGCAGTTAAAGACAATTTTGTAACAGCAGGAGAAAGAAATTTATTTAACAGTTATCTGCAAACATATATTACAGCACTCCAAGATATGCACGTTTTAACAGAAAAAAATCTGTTTAGTCATTCATTTGAAAACACACATATCACAGCAGACAAAAGTGTATTCATTAATGCAAAAGAAGGTTTTGAAGGTATTTCTGGTAGCGGAAGTATGAAATTAAAAGTTGGCAGCAATATGGAAATACTTGTAGCTGAAACTACTAAAATTACCAGTGGAGGAAATTTAGAAACACTTACAACTGGTAATACAAATATAACTAGTAGCGGAAATAGTAATATAAACAGCAAAGGACATTATGAAACAGCTAATCCGATACATATGAACGGTCCTACAGCAACTAAAGCAACAGCAGCTACAGAAGCAACTGAGGCAACTGTCTCAGAAGAATCAGAAATAATTGAAGAGGTTGCATTAGCAGCACTATTTCCTGCAAGAGTTCCACAACATGAGCCGTGGAGCGGCCATGAAAATTGGGATCCTATGGCAGTTACACCAGATAAAACAGAAGCAAAACCAGATAGCCAAGATATTCACATTCCTGTTGAAGACGAATCAAGGCTTGCAACAGATCGATCATTGATTAGTGACGTTTGGGACAGCGGAGAAGGTATCAAATATCCTGAAATTCCAAAACGTGACAGATAAGGGGGCAATATGAGTATTGTAAGAGACAGTAATGGAAATCCTGTTAGAGATAGTAGGGGCAATCCAGTAAGAAGTACACCACAAGTATTTGGTGTAAACAACGGAAGTGTAAGCACTGCTCCAATTGGCAATCCTTTAAGAGCAATAAACAATACTCTAAACGATTTAGGTATAAATTTAGGAGGCCAAAATTTAGATTTTCGTAGTGCGCAAAATTTTAGTCGACAAGCAAGCCAAACTGTTGTGAATACTTTAGGAAATAACGGGTCTGTAAATATTAACGCAAATGGTTTATTTGCTAGAGTAACTAAAGATAATGCTAGTTTTGGGTTTGATAACGGTAATGCAGGAGTTATAATACAAGATGGTCAACTAGGAGGATTTAGAGTTGGTAGTGCTGGTGTAGGATTTCAAGATGGAAAGATACAAGGAATAACAGCAGGTCCATTAAGTTTGGGTTTTGATAGTAACGGCAATATCAGTGGAGGTAATATTACATCAGGTCCCCTTAGTTTAAGTTTAACCGAAGGCGGTATAAGTGGAGGAATAAACACAGGCCCATTAAATTTTCAATTTGGACCTCAAGGTATTACTAGCGGATCATTTAATGCAGGCGGAATAAGTGCTAGTTTTGGTCCAGGCGGTTTCGGAATAGGCGGCAGTGTAGGTGGACTAAACTTTAGTATAGGCAGCGGCGGATTTAATTTAAGTCTAGGCGGAAGTTACTTTGGCTTCGGCGGCGGAGGTCCTCATACAGTTGGCGGAAATGGCACAGGCGCAATAGATAGATATCAAAAAGAGAATCCTACCCAAGTAACCAATCCTGGAGAAAGTGCAGTTGAAATAACAATTGATACATTTTTAAAAGGTGCTGGAGGAGCATCTGGTTTAGGAGGATTAATATCAGGCTTATTAGGAACAGTAGCTGGCGGCGCTTTGCTTGCAAACTTGTCAGGTGATTTGCTAAAAGCAGTTGGAGGTGCGTCTGGAGCACTAGGTGATGCTTTAGGAAAATTAGGTGGTGCAATTGGCGATGTTGTAGGTGATTTTGCTGGAGGTTTAGGTGATGCATTAAATGGAATACCAGGCATAGGACCTTCATTATCTGCATTTGGCCAAGGAATTGGAAATTTAGTTGGTGAAGTTGGTGATGCAATACTTGATGCGCCTACACCTGTACAAGATATTATAGCAGGTGCGTTTGCTTCAAAGCTAACAGGACAACCTATAGTTTTGACAGCAAACGAAAGAGGACAGATTACAGCAGGTTTACAGTTTGATTCACCTATAGGTTCTTTAGCATTGAATTTAGGAGAAGCAACACGAACTCTAATTAATGGTGCGACAGACAATAATATTACAAATACTGGTAGTCTTCTAACACTGACTAGTGCATCGAATAATTTATCTTTTATTGCAAATAATAACATAACAAGCACTGGAAGAATTGGCACTAATGTATCACGCAATATTGTATTAGATCGCAATGGTAATCCTGTAACAGATAGTAGTGGAAATGCAGTAACTAGTGGATAGGTAAATACGTTATGGTACAAAAAATATATAAAAATACTTCTGTAGGAACTAACACAAAACAATCACCTGTAAAAAGCAAATCTTACAGAGGAGTTAGTACTGTTAACCGTCCTAAAAAGTTTAAAATTTATGATTTAGAATTAATAAAACAAGATATATTAAATCATTTTCATATACGTCAAGGTGAAAAACTTGAAAATCCTACTTTTGGAACAATCATATGGGATATACTTTTTGAACCATTAACTGATGATTTAAAATTAGCAGTTGAAAAAAATGTTACAGATATAATCAACTATGATCCTAGAGTAAGTGTTGATAAAGTTGCTATAGATAGTTACGAAAATGGCATACAAGTTGAAGTGCAACTTACATATCTTCCTTACAGTATAAGCGAACAACTTAAATTAAGATTTGATCAAAATGCAGGTTTAATTTAAACTGCGTATATTATTCAATGCGATAAATATTACTGTATTAAAGGAATATCTCTATGGCTATAACTGATAGACAAAACAAATTGCTCAAAGCTGAAGATTGGAAGCGTATATATCAAACTTTCCGTAACGCTGATTTTAAGAGCTACGATTTTGACAATCTACGCAGAACAATGATTAACTATCTGCGTGAAAACTATCCTGAAGATTTTAATGATTATATTGAAAGCAGTGAATATATTGCATTAATAGATTTGATTGCATTTTTAGGACAAAATATCAGCTATCGTGTTGATCTTAATGCAAGAGATAACTTTATAGAACTTGCCGAACGTAGAGAAAGTGTGTTAAGACATGCACGTCTTTTAAGTTATAATCCAAAAAGAAACAAGCCTGCAAACGGTTTATTAAAAATTGTAAGCGTTAGCACAACAGAATCTATAATTGATAGTAATAATATTAATGTTGCTAACCAAAGTATACTTTGGAATGATAATACAAACTCTAATTGGCAAGAACAATTTACAAGAATTTTAAATGCTGCACTACCGGCACAAAATGGTATTGGTAAACCACTAAAAGATGGCAGCGTTAACGGTGTATCAACACAGCTTTATAGATTTAATGGAACAAGTAATACTGTTCCTGTTTATGAATTTTCAAAATCAATTGATAATAAAAAAGAAAGTTTTGAAGTTGTAAGCACCAATTTTGACAATAATAAAATATATGAAGAAGCGCCATTACCTGGTAATAACTTAGCATTTTTATATAGAGATAATGGCCAAGGCCCTGGTAGTACAAACAGTGGATATTTTTTACATTTTAGACAAGGTAAACTTTTAAACAACCAATTCCGTTTAGATGTAGCTGCACCGCATGAAACCGTTGATGTAAACACAGCAAACATCAATAACGATGATGTTTGGCTTTACAAATTAAATACTGATGGCAACGAATCAGATTTATGGAATAAAGTTGATGCAGTAGAAGGCAACAACATTGTTTACAATAGTTTAGAAAAAAATATAACAAATATTTACACTGTGTTAACAAAAGTAAACGATACAGTAAGTCTTGTTTTCAGTGATGGTGTTTTTGGCACTATTCCAAAAGGTAATTTTAGAATTTATTATAGACAAAGTGCTAATCGTCCAATTAGAATTATTCCTGCAGAATTTACTGGTGTAAATGTAGTTGTACCTTATATTAGTAAAGCAGGAAAAGTAGAAAAGATTTCTTTAGTTCTTGAACTACAAAGCACTATTACAAATGCTACAACTAGCGAAACTAATGCTAGTATTAAACAAAATGCACCTTCAAATTATTATACACAAGATAGATTGATAACTGGTGAAGACTATAATGTTGGTCCTTTAAGTGTAAGCCAAGAAATTGTAAAAACCAAAAGTGTTAACCGAACTAGTAGTGGTGTTAGTAGATATTTTGATTTGAGAGATTCTACAGGAAAATATAGCAATACTAATTTGTATGGCAACGACGGTTTAATATATAGAAATTATTTAAATGAAAAATTAAACTTTGAATTTGTTAATCAAACTGACATTGAATTTTTTGCTAGGAATACAATTATTGAACTTATAAAAAATAGTAAAATGCGTAATTACTATTTAGATAAATTTCCTAGAAATGAAACTATTGCAAATTTTGGATTGACCTGGAATAAAGAAACATTTGATTTAAATCGTTGTACTGGTAAATTTATTGATACTGATGGTATTACTGCTACTCTTGGTAGTTTTACAAGTGGACTTTTAACATATATTAAACCTGGTGCTTATTTGAAATTTGAAGCACCTGTAGGATATTATTTCGATAGCACTGATAATAATAAACTTAAACAGGGCACTGCAACTGTTAAAGGTGCTATAACATATAAATGGATAAAAGTTATTAGTGTATTTGAAAATGGAACTACTAACGATCCAGATACTAATTTAGGTCCTGTAATTATTAATGATAACATTGAAACTGGCAGTAAGCTAGTAGAAATTATCCCAGTTCTTACAAAATCATTAGATGACGATACAATTAATTTGTTTGTAGAGCAGATGTTTGCTTTTAAACGTTTTGGATTACGTTATGATTTTGAAAAAAGCAGATGGGATATAATACTCGATAAAGATTTAAGTTCTAGCCAAGAATTTAGTTTAAGTAGTACCGGAGATATATCTGGAAGAAACTTAGATGGCAGTTGGCTAATATTGTTTGAAAACAACGGTGTATATTATACTGTTACATATAGAGGTTTAAAATACATATTCAGTAGTTTAGACGAAATACGTTTTTACTTTGATAAAGTTGATAAAATCTATGATAGCAGAACACAAAGAATTGTAAAAGATAAAATACAAATTTTAAATATTAATAATAAACCTTTTGCTCTAGATTATTTTACAACTGACATTGATTGGCAAATAGTTTCTGATTATATTAATATTGACAATTATGTTGATAGCACTAAAATAGAAATTGACTTTTTTGATTCAGACGACGATGGTGTTGTAGATAATCCTGATATTTTTACTGATTTTGTTGCTATAGATAATAATAGTTACGTTTATGAAAAGAAAATGTCTACCGGAGATACCGAAGCGTTTTATGCGATAGATAATGCTGTCGAAGGTATTATTGATACGTTTGAACTAGAACAAAACATCGGTGCTTTAAGTCAATATGATGAAGGTACAGTATTCTATTTTAGATCCACTGATATTTTTAAAAAGTTAGAAAGTAATAGACTAATTATTGATGATAGATATAGAGCGTATATCGGAAGAGATAATATTAAGTTTAGATATTATCATGCTGCTAATGAGAATCGCAGATTAGATCCAAGTGTATCAAATATGATTGATACATATCTTTTAACTAGATCTTATGATACAGAATATAGGAAATGGATAGGCAATGAAATCAGTGATAAACCGTTGCCTCCAAGCAGTGATGAATTGTTTATCCAATATGGACAAGAAATTAATCAACGCAAAAGTATCAGTGACGAAGTAATATATCATCCTGTAAAATACAAAGCATTATTTGGTAGTAAAGCACCGGTTGATTTACAAGCAAAAATTAAAATTGTAAAAAACAATGAACAAGTATTAAATGACAATGATATTAAGGCACGTGTAGTTTCTGCTATTAATACATTTTTTAGTTTAGAAAATTGGGACTTTGGAGAAACTTTTTATTTTAGTGAATTATCTACTTACATAGTTTCAACATTATCTCCTGATATTGCAAGTATAGTTTTAGTTCCAGTACAAGAAAATCAAAGTTTTGGAAGTTTATATGAAATCAAAGCAGAAAGTGATGAAATATTTGTAAGTGCAGCAACAGTTAATGACATTGAAATTATTGATGCAATTACAGCAACACGCTTAAAAGCCACAGGCACAATTGTTACCGCAACTAACACACAAAACGTTAATATTCAAAGCAGTACATTAAGTGAATAATAGAGGAATATCAAAGTATGGCATATAACGACCAGCAACAAGAATTTCCAGTTGGTGATAACAGGAAGAAGAGTAGCAAATTTTTACCTCGTTATTTTAGAACAAGTACCAATGAAAAACTTACAGGTTCTACTATAGACCAACTTTTTTCAACAGGCGCAGTTGAAAAAATAAATGCATTTGTAGGTAGAAAAAACGCCAAAGCTAATATTAACAACAGCACTTATCTTACAGAAATAAACTCATTAAGACAAAATTATCAGTTAGATCCTAGTATCAATATCAAAGATGATTTGGATAATGTTGTATTTCATAAAGATTACATTGACTATATTGGTCAATTAAACAGTTTTTACAGTAATACAAAAAATCAAAGCAAATTAAATGAACAAGAAATATATTCTTGGAATCCAAATATTAACTTTGATATGTTTACAAATTTCCGTGAATACTATTGGTTACCAAATGGGCCTCAAACAGTTACAGTTACAGGTAATCAAAGAAACGTAGTAAGCACTTACAAAGTAAGTGTTGTAGATGACGGTGATAATTTTGCATATGTTTTTACTCCTGATAAACTTACTAGAAATCCACTACTTACATTATACAAAGGACAAACATACAGATTTGAAATTAATACTCCGGGACATCCTTTTGCATTTGCAATAAGTAGAGAATTTTTACCTGGTTTAACATATGAAGACAGTGTTAGAAATGAAAGCACACTTTATACAACTGGAATTACAACTACAAATGCAGATGTTGATGGATATGTAGAAAATGGTATTATAGAATTCACAATTGCAGATAACACACCAGATAGTTTATTTTATATTAGCAAAGAAGATATTAATACAAGTGGACTTCTTAATATAGCAAGTATTGAAGAAAACACAGTATTAGATGTTGATAAAGAAATAGTAGGAAAAACAACATATACTACAGGGCAAGGCTGGAGTTTGAGCAACGGTATGAAAATTACTTTTGCAGGAAATATTACACCAGAAAAGTATTCTTCGGGTGAGTTTTATGTTGAAGGTGTTGGAAAAGAAATAGTACTTATACCACTGGAAGATTTAACAACTGTAGATTTATTATCAGATGACGAGAATGTTCCATTTGATGTATATGGATTTGATAGATTGCCGTGGAGTACTACAGTAGGATATCCTGCGGTAAAAGATTACATTATTAGTAATAGATCAAGTAAAGATAAAAATCCTTGGGCACGTTATAACAGATGGTTCCACATTAGTGTCATCAATGAAAGTGCAAATATTAACAAACAGGATTATATTTTACCTGAAAATAGTAGAGCAAAACGTCCTATCATTGAATTTGCTCCTGGTATTAAAATGTGGCATAATGGAACAGTATGCAAAACACCTATTGATTTAATTGATGATTGGACAAAAGACGTATTTTCTATTATAGAGGGCAGAGAAGGTTATAATATTGATAATGTCGATGTTGTGGATGGAATGCGTATCTTGTTTACAGCTGACACAGATCCTCAAGTTAAAAATAAAATTTACAAAGTAGAATTTATAAAGTTTCAAAACAAAACACAAATTTCTTTAGTAGAAGAGCCAGATGCTTTACCAAATGAAGATGAAATAGTTTTAGTTACTAGCGGAAAAATAAATTCTGGAAAACAGTATTTTTATACAAATGGATCGTGGAAAAAAGCACAAGAAAAAATCAGTGTAAATCAAACTCCGTTGTTTGATATGTTTGATGAAAATGGAATTTCTTATGGTGATGAATTCTATACAAGCAATGACTTTGTAGGAAACACAATCTTTTCATATAAGCAAGGGTCGGGATCAAACGATAGTGAATTAGGATTTCCAATAAGTTATAAAAATATTGATAATGTTGGTGATATAGTTTTTGAATTTAATTTGTTAAAACAAGTTAACACTTATATTGTAGATGATGAAACAGTAAACTTACCGTCAAACAAAGGTTTCCTAAAAATCACAGACAGTTATAATGCTGAAGAAAGTTTTACAAATGCTTGGAAAAAGCACTATAAGAAAAGTTCTCAAGCAGTAATATTGGATTATCAAGGCAATGAGCAAACAAACAATTACGAAATCAACTGTTTTGAAAAAAGCGAAAGATTAAATGATTTACAATTAAAAGTATTTACAAATCGTAAATTTTTGAAACTAGGCACAGATTATACCCTAACTGCAAATGCTAGAGAAAATGTTGTTATTAATTTAGTAGAAGATATTGCTGAAAATGACAGACTTATAATCAAGTGTTATAGTGAATCTGAAAAAAATTCTAATGGTTATTATGAGACTGCATATAACCTTGAAAGAAATCCTAATAATTTGGATGTTACTGAATTTACTATTGGCGAAGTAAATGATCATGTTCAAACAATTGTTGAGAATATTGACAACTTTAACGGAATACATCCAGGTGTAGGAAATTTACGAGATTTAGGACCTATAGAAATTTATGGTGATAGATTTGTTACACATTCAGGACCAATTGGATTACCGTTATATCATTTAACATCAAAAGAACACAATGTTGTAAACAGTATAAAACTGGCATTAAGAGAATATAGTAAATTCAAAAGAGAGTTTTTAAGAATTGCCACATATGATGGATATAATAATACAATTGTAAAACATGTTGATTATTTGTTAGGTCAGTTTGCAAGTAGCAAAACTCGTAGTGATGCGTTTTATGATAGTGATACTGTGCCATTTGGCGGAAAAAATATAATCGAATATACAGTTTTAGATGCAGGAAATCCTTATTATCCATTAACTACAGCGTTCGATATAACATCACTTAGCTCTAAAGCAGTTTTGATTTACAAAAACGGTGTACAATTATTATATGGTATTGATTATGAATTTACTACCGAAGGATTTGTATATATTTTTACAGTTCAAAATGATGATAAAATTGAAATACACGAATATGAAACAACCGATGGTTGTTTTGTTCCGCCTACTCCTAGTAAGTTAGGACTATATCCATTATACGAACCAAAAATTTATGTTGATACTTCTTATAGTACTCCTACCAAAGTAGTTAGAGGACACGATGGAAGTAGAACTGTTGCATTTGATGATTTTAGAGATGAATTGCTTTTAGAATTAGAGAAAAGAATCTTTAATAATGTTAAAAATAGATATGACGCAGAAATTTTTAATATCTATGATTTTGTACCAGGACGTTACAGAAACACTGGATTAAGTCAAAAAGATATAGATTTTATTCTTATCGCAGATTTTATAAATTGGACTAATGTTTCTCAGGTTTACGATTATCAAGAAAACAAATACAGTGATATAAATGATTCTTTTTCATACAATTATAAAGTTTCAAGCGACATTGATGGAAATAGATTAGAAGGCTTTTGGAGAGCTGTATATAAAAATGCGTATGATACAGATACTCCTAATTTAACACCTTGGGAAATGTTAGGTTTTACTGTACAGCCAACTTGGTGGGAAAGTGTTTACGGTCCTGCGCCTTATACATTAGATAACATTCCATTATGGAAAGACTTAGAAGCAGGTATAATTAGAGAACCAAATAAACTAATTAGAAAAAATGTAAAATTTGCTCGTCCTAATCTTACAAAACAAATACCAGTTAACGAAAATGGGCAGTTGAGAAGTCCTTTTGAAACTGGATTTGCAAAAGATTTTAGTTTTGCAAATCAAATTGGATACAGTCTTGAATTTGGTGATCAAGGACCTGCTGAAACAGCATGGCGTAGAAGTAGCGAATATCCATTTAGTTTAATTACAGCACTATTGTTACTTAGACCTGCACAAATTTTTGGTTTAACTTATGATAATAGTAAAATTAAGAAAAACTTAGCAGGAAATATAGTTTACAATGATGCCGGAATAAGAACTTCTAAAATTGATTTCGATAATCTTACTAGTGGATTAATAAATTATATCAAAGGATTAATCAATTTTAAAAGCATGTCTTTTGAAAAATATAAAGATGATGTTAAAAATATAAGTTTTAATTTAAGTTTTAGACTTGCTGGCTTTAGTGATAAAGAAAAAGTAAATCTTGTGTTAGACAGTAAAACTCCTAACAGCAGCGGCGACATATTTACGCCTCAAGAAAATTACAATTTATTTTTAAAAACTAGCAGTCCATATGATGTAGCTACTTATAGTGGTGTTGTAATAGAAAAAGTTGCAACTGGATATAATATAAGAGGTTACGATAGATATAATCCGCAATTTACATATTATGATGTTATACCATCAAATAATGATCCGTTTTTCACAGTAGGAGGTATAAGCGAAACATTTAGTAATTGGACAAGTGAAAAATTATATGTTGCAGGTGGAATTGTTAGATTTAGTGACGTTTACTACAGAGTTAACGAAACACACACAAGTGGAAATGATTTTGATAATACAAAATTTAGCAAGTTAGCAGAATTGCCAACTGTTGGTGGTAGAACAGCAAGATTTAGTAAAAGATTTTCAACTCAAAAATCTACTCTCCAATATGGTACAGTTTTAAAAACTTATCAGCAAGTTGTAGATTTTCTTTTAGGATATGATAGATACTTACAAGAAATTGGATTTGAATTTGACTACAATAATTCAAATTACGGAATTGTTGAAAACTTTAGACTAAGTGCAAAAGAATTCTTGTTTTGGACTACACAAAACTGGGGCGAAAATAGTGTAATAAGTTTATCACCTAGTGCAAACCAAATAAAATTTAAAAGAAATTTCTACTTACCCGACAGCTTGTATGATGGTATTTTTGACTATGAAATACTAGATCAAGACGGTAAATTGCTTTCTAATGAATTTGTTAATTTGGTTAGAGATACAGACAATACTTTTAGTTTAGCAAGTAACGATGAAAATATAGGTGTTTACTTTGTAAGACTATTCTTAGTTCAAAAAGAACATTGTATTGTTATAGATAATAACACTGTTTTTGCTGATACTATCTATAATGAAACAAGTGGATATAGACAAGAGAGAATCAAAGTAGTTGGTTATAAAACAGCAGATTGGAGTGGTACATTAAATATTCCAGGATTTGTGTTTGACGAACCTAAAGCAACAAAATGGAAAAGTTATGCTGATTACATAATTGGTGATGTAGTACAATATAAAGACAAATATTATACAGCTATATTAAGTCATACGAGTGCAGAATTCTTTAATGCTACAAATTGGACTATCTTAAGTGAAAAGCCAACTAATCAGCTAATACCAAACTTTGATTACCGTGCAAGTCAATTTGCTGATTTTTATGACCTAGATACAGATAATTTTGATACAGAACAACAAAGGTTAGCACAACATCTAATTGGATATCAAAAAAGAGAATACCTAAAAAATATAATCAACGATGATATTAGTCAATACAAATTCTATCAAGGAATGATACAAGACAAAGGCACTAAAAATGTTTTAACAAAATTGTTTGACAAATTAAGTGCTGCTGATAAAGATAGCATTGAGTTTTTTGAAGAATGGGCTATTAGAGCAGGACAATATGGTGCTACAGATAGTTTTGATGAGTTTGAAATTACTATAGATGAATCTAAATATAAGTTATCACCTCAACCCTTTGAATTAGTTAAATCTGTTGATAGAACAAGAACTGATTTTATCTATCAAGTTCCTACAACTGATATAGAAATTAAACCTTTAAATTATAATGAAACTATTTTTGAATACAAAGATTATGAAGAAATTACTAAAACAGCTGGATATGTAGCACCGGCACAAATAGACTTTATCACATCTGGTATAGATCAACTTCTTGGTTTTGATATAAATTTAGTTACACAAGGACAGTATGTTTGGGTAACTGAAGATGGACTAGATTGGAGTGTTTACGAATTTGTTAAAAAAGATTATCAAGTTGAACGTATTGTAAAAACTCTTACAGGTTTTAAAGTTTTCTTTGATAAACAACACGATTTATCACCTAACGATGTTATAGGCTTGACAAATATTACTGATGAACTTGACGGATTTAGACAAGTAATATATACTGGATATAAAGAAGTAGAATTTTACACAGAATCAGACATTGCTGAAGATGAAATTAATTTAGAAGATAGTAGCAAAGGTATTGTACTTAAAGTTGCATCGAGAAGATTTAATGATATTGATTCTTGTAATACAAATTTAACAGTTACAGACGTATCTGATGGTAAAAAAGTATGGATTGACAATATTGGAAATAACAAATGGTCAGTATTAGAAAATAAATCTGTATTTGATGTTGAAGATATTATTGTAAATCCGCAAACAGGATTAAAAACTAACTTTGCAGATGCTATTGCTGTAGATCAAACAAACACCAGACTTGCTATAGGTGATCCTAATAGCAATGGCAGAGTTATAGTTTATAGTCGTATTGGTGAAAACGGAGACTTTACATCTACTGAAAATTATCAAGCAGATACAGCAATAGTAGGAAACAACAGCAGATTTGGTGCAAGTTTAGCTATGTCACCAAATGGAGACTACTTGTTTGTTGCAGCGCCAAATGCTGCAAACTTAAACACTAGATTCAAAGGTAATATTTTATCAGGCACCAGTTATAGTGCAGGTGATATTGTTAATGACCGAGGTACACTCTGGAGAGCTAAAGTAGATATTGATGGTAGTGATACAAGTACAATTAATAAACTTAGCCAAGATTGGGAAGTTGCGCCGTTAATCGAAGTTGATAATGATGGCAGTTCAACAGCATCAGTAAGTGGTGCAGTTTCAATTTATAAAAAAGCCGAAGTAGGAACAACATATGAATTACAAACCACAATTGTAAGCCCAGACCCTACAGCCGCAGAGCAATTTGGCAGAATTGTAAAGTGTAGAAAAGACTTAGACGGTATTTTACGTTTGTATATTGCTAGTAATGTAGCTGAAGGTAGAATATATTTCTTTGATAACGATACCGAAGATGGAAGTTTTAAATTCAGCAAAGATAACAATTATAGAGGTAGTTTTTCTGTTGCAGAAAATTATGTCGAAGGTGAAATAGTCTGGTATAATACTACTGGTGGTGCCGACGGAGATAGTAACTTATATCGTGCTACTAAAGATTTACCGGCTCAAACATTTAATTCAGCATTTTGGGAAGTATTAGATGTTTATGTAGATTATAAAGGATATATTCCACCACAAATTAACTTGTTAAAAGAAGAAAGCGATAATCTTGGTGTTGCAGATGGATTTGACATTGCTACTGACTTTGATGTAAGTTTAGATGGCGAAGTAATTATAGTTAACGGCGAAGATGTTCTTAATACAAATAAAGTTAGCATATACAGAAGAGTTGATAACAGATACGCTTATTACGAAACTATTGAAACAAATGATATAGGCGAAGACTTTGGAAGAAATATTGCGGTCAGTGCAAACGGAAAAGCAATAGCAATATCGGCGATAAGAAATGATGACTTAGGAACCGATTATGGTGCTGTATATGTTTACAGATACAATGGAAACGAATATGCACTCACACAAACTCTTTATCCGCCAACTGGCAATGATGGAGAATTGTTTGGTATTGATTTAAACTTCAGCGATGAAAACTTAATCATTGCTAGTGCAAATGGATTTAGATCTAATCCAACATTGTTTGATCAAACGTTAATCCGTGTTGAAGATACAACATTTGACAATAACACAACCAAGTTCTTTAATAAATTTGAAAATGGCGGAACTATATACATTTTCCAAAATTTCAATAACAACTATTTGTATGCTGAAGAATTGGATTGGAACTACAACACAAAAGGCAGTTCGACTCCAATCTTATTAAGTAATTTTAATCACATTTATATAGGGTATCCTAGATTAGAATACACAGCAGATTACGGTGTTGTTGTTAATTTAAAAAGAGATAAAACAAAATATACTTGGAACAAATTATCGGAACAAATTGACACACCAGATATTAATAAAATTAAACGTGCATTCTTGTTTGATAAAACCAACAATGATATAATTACATTCCTTGATGTTGTGGATCCGATCCAAGGAAAAATAGCAGGTCCAGCAGAAGAAGCTATTGATTTAAAACTTGCATTTGATCCTGCAAGTTATTCTGTAGATGTAACCAATAACAACAACCAAGATTTTTGGGCTAGTGAATTTGTAGGTACATATTGGTGGAATACTGGATCTACTAAGTGGTATAATCCTTATCAAGGTAATGCAGAAAACCAAACAAGTTTTTGGAATAAATTAATTCCTAATAGTACTACAGAAGTTTACGAATGGGTAGAGTCAGATTACTTGCCAAGTGAATGGGACGAACTTGCAGATACAAACGACGGTATCATAGAAGGCATCAGCGGTATTAGTAAATATGGAGATTTTAAATACAGTGTTGGTCGTAAATTTAATAGTGTAACAGAAACATTTGAAACAAAGTATTATTTCTGGGTGCAAAACAATAAGCTTCGTACAAGCGAAAACAAAAAAATTAGTTCTTATGATGCACAACAATTAATAGTAGATCCTCAAGGATCAGGATATAGATTCATGAGTGCCTTAAGCACTGATAAATTTGCATTGCATAACGTAGGTTCTTTAATAAAGGATAAAGATGTTGCTTTACACATTGATGTTTACAAAGGTGAAATAAACGATAGAAATATTCACACTGAATATAAACTTTTAAGTGAAGGATTAGCAGGAAGTAATCCACCAGAAACATTTATTAATAAATGGATTGATAGCTTGGTAGGTTATGATGTTAATAACAGACCAGTACCTGATCCTGATTTAGGCGAAACTAAAAAATACGGCATTGAAAATCGTCCAAGACAAGGTTTATTTAGGAACAATTTAGAAGCACTGAAACAAACTTTAGAAAGAACAAACTATATTTTAAGACAACAAATTATTACTGATTTTAAAGATATAGACGACTTGTTCAAAGAAGATCAAAAACCTAGATTGTTAGAAGGCTTATTTGATGTTGAAGTTGATACAGTTGATGATATAACAACAATAGGGGTAGCAAATACTAAACAAGCAACACTGACTCCTGTATTAGAAAATGGTAGACTTGTAAGTGTTATTGTAGATGACAGAGGGTATGGTTACAAATCTGCACCCCAAGTAACTGTTACAGGAACAGGCACAGATGCAGAAGTACAAGTAACTATCGATAATGTTGGCAGAATTAGTTCTGTGAAAATTGTTAATCAGGGTAATAATTATTCTTCTATGAACTTGTCAGTCCGTCCATTTAGTTTATTAATAAATTCTGATGCAGAACTTAATGGTAAATGGGCAATTTATGATTATGATTATAATGGCAACTTTGAAAGAGTAAAATATCAAAGGTGGACTGTTCCAAGTTACTGGAACTACAGCGATTGGTATGAAACAGGATATGATGCAAATACAGCTATTGATTACTTAATAGATGGTAGCTATCAGTTAGACAGTATTAACGATACAATTGGCGATGTTGTTAAAATCAAAGATGTTGGAACAGGTGGATGGTTGTTGTTACAAAAAATAGATGTCCAACCAGAAGTTGACTACACTGTAAACTACAAAACTATAGGACGTCAAAATGGTACTATACAGTTTAGTAGTAGATTGTATCAAAATACAAATTTTGGTTTTGATAAAATCGGATTTGATAATTTAGTGTACGATACTGAACCAGTTAATGAAAGACGTATTATATTAGAAACACTAAGAGATAAAATTCTAATAGATGATTTAGAATTAAAATTCAATGAAATACTGTTTACAGGTATTAGATATGCATTGTATGAGCAACAAACAGTGGATTGGATATTTAAAACTAGCTTCTTAACAGCAAAACACAATGTAGGCGAATTAGATCAAAGAATCAACTTTAAATCAGATAATCTTGATAGTTACAAAGATTTTATTAGTGAAGTTAAACCTTACAGTAGTAAAATTAGAGAATACATCAGCGCATATGATAAAGTAGAAAATTCTCAAACTATGATAAGTGATTTTGATTTACCTCCTAGATATGATCAGATTCAAAACAAAATTGTTACCGAAACAGTAAAATTCTACAATGAAAGAATTGTAGGAGATAGAGAATTTATTGATACATATCCTCAAAAGAATTGGCTTGAAAATTACAAGTTTAAAATTCAAGAACTTGTAATTTACAATCAAGGTTACGGTTTAAACAGTCAGCCAGTAATTACCATATCTGGAGGCAACGGACCTACACTAACAGGTAAAGGATTTAGAACCGGTGACAAACTTACATCAATTGACATTGATTTTAGCGATGCGCTGTACACAAGTCAGCCTACTGTAACAGTAAATGGCAGTTTTGAAGATGATTATGAAATGCCAAGGATTATTGCAGTGATAGGTGATAGTCCTGTAAGAAGCACACATATGATTATGAAATTTGATCGTGTGTCAGGAAATTTTGTATTCACTGATTTGAAAACTGTTGAAACTTTTACAGGCACAGGTGCAAAAAAAGTTTATACAACAAAATGGCCGTTAGATTTACGCAAGAGCAGAATTAATGTTACTGTCGATGGTAACAAAGTGTTATATACAGACTTTACAACAAGTAACATTGATGATACTTTAAAAACCTATGATAGAACTATTGGACAAATTGAATTTGAAACTGCACCAGAAAATAATAGTGTAATTGAAATAACCTATTATAAAGATCCTGCAATGCTAGAAGCAGCTGATAGAATTAACTTTTTCTACAACCCAACAAGCGGTATGCCTGGTATAACTAAAAACGAAGATGGCACAAAAAATCTTGGTCAGTTAATGACTGGCGTAGACTATGAAGGTGTTAAAGTTGAAAGTGTTGATTTTGAAACAGATCAAGGATTTGACATCGGTGGCTTTGGAATAATTCCGTGGGATATTTTTAATGAAACTGAAGATGAAATATTCACACTTGATGGCAGCACACTTGTACTAACATTGAGCAAGCCTTTAGAAGATGGAGTTGCATACAACATTTACAAAAATAATGTTCGTATAGATGATCCTAATTTTGATGGTAGTAGTGCAATTACAAATAAAAATGCTTTAATGAATACTGTTTACGGCGATGGTGTACAAGACGAAATAGCAATTGACAACGAAGTACCAACAGCCGAAGGCGATGTTTTCATTGTACGTAAATCTACAAGTGATGGTAGCTTTAATCCTGCAGACAACGTTTTAGATACCGAATTAACTGGCGGCGGATTTAACAATACTGCAAAAGGTTTAGATAGCGGTGAAATAGTTGTAGACGGCGACGGTTTTGTAACTCCAATAACCAGTGCAGGACCTGAAGAAGTTGTACCTGGACAAATTGTTGATACATTAGACATACAGGTAAAACATAAGCCTGCAGATGGACAAGGTATTAAAACCAGTTACATTTATAAAACAAGTAGTAGTATTTTGTCTTATGCTATAGACATGTTGCCACAAAGTCAACAAGCAATAATAGTTAATTTAAATGGTAACAAAGTAGATGATGCTTCGTATACTGTAGATTATGAAAACAATCTTTTAACATTTGAAGATGATAGTACAATACAAGATGATATGGATTTACATATTATTGTCATAGGAAACAATGGTACTGATATACTAGAAAGCGATACATTTATCGGCGATGGAGTTACAAATATTTTTGTAACTGGTATTAAATTTATAGATCCTTTAAGTAGTTTTGTTACTTTAAATGGTGAAGTACAGCAATTGGGTTTGAATTATGAAATTTTTGAAACTGATAGTACTTACAAGCAAGAAAATTGTGCTGCAATTAGATTCAGTAGAACACCTGCCATCGGCGAAGTAATTGGTTTCAGTTTATACAACAATGACGCAAAATCATTCAGTGAAATTATGGTTGATAAAAGTTTTATTGGCGATGGTGTAAATTATGTATACAAATTTGATGCAGATAAATTACCGTTTACTGAAAAACCATTTACTCACAAAATGCTTGTAAAACAAGGAAATAGATTCTTAAATGCAGGTTATAATATAAGACATGTATTAACTAATGATAGAGTTTATGGGATACAAACATGGCAGTTTGAACAACCTACAAAAATTTCAAACGATGATGTTGTAGTATTACTTAATAATAAAGTTATCGTTGATGCAATTGATTATAGATGGGATGCAATCAATAGTAGAATAGAATTCTTGGATCCTAACTTAGGTGCAGTAGGTGATATTTTAGAAATATATGTTTTAGGTAATGGTGAATATTATTTCATCGATACAGTTGTTGACTTAGTTGACATGGAAGATAGCACTAGAGATGGATTGTTACACGACGAAGGCGATTTAGTTAGTTTTGTAATGGAAGACAGTACACAAATTTTTGCTACTGTAAAAAGTTCAGAAACTACAGATACTGGAGTTAGATTAACACTAAATGGTTATTTTAAAGAGCTTAAAGTCAAAGCAGCAGAAAATGATGTACCTCTTTCTATTACAGGTGTAAAAACAGAAAGTTATCCACTTGCAGTCAGAATAGATGACGTTAAATTTGTAGAAAGTGAAAATTTAACATTTAAAGATGTTCCAGGAGTAGGCGAAAAAGTTGAAATAATAACATTCAGTGAACATGATGTTAATAACTTTGATAGACTAAGTTTTGAAGTGTTATACTCTCCTGTTATTTCAGTAAGTAGTACTGAATATAGCACTGCAATACAATTAACCAATGGTAGAATAACATTAAACACACCAGCGGCAGGTGTAAACTATGTTTGGGTAATACAAAACCACAAATTGTTACGTCCAAGTATTGATTATAATTTAATGAGTGATAACACTGTTGTAAACTTGTTTACAAAACCAGAAGATAACGAAGTAATTGAAGTTATCCAATTCGGAGCAAATGTTACAACTGAAAAATACGGATTTAGAATATTCAAAGACATGCTTAATAGAGTGCATTACAAACGTCTCAACGAAGATACTGTTTACAAACTAGCACAACCTTTAAACTATTACGACCAATATATTACAGTTGAAGATGCTTCTGATATTCCTGTGCCAAACAGAACAAAAGGCCAACCTGGTGTCCTGTTTATTGAAGGCGAAAGAATTGAATATTATGCAGTAGAAGGCAACCTATTAAGACAAATACGTAGAGGTACTTTAGGAACTGGTGTAAAAGCACAATATCCGGCAGGTACTAAACTACAAGATCAGGGCGAACGTGAAAGTATTCCTTACAAAGATAAGGATATACAACAGATATTTGTGTCTGACGGATCAACAAACATATATAATTTAGACTTTGATGTAACTGACGAAAATCAAATTGAAGTTGTTGTCGGAGGTAAAAAATTAAGAAAATCAACCACTGATGATTTCACTGTTTTTGATCCTATAATTGATCAAGATAGTCCTGAAGGAGATCAAGTTGTTGCTCCAGAGTTTACAGTTGACGTAACAGAAGACACTGTTACACTTAGAGACGATGTTCCTACTGGTGTAAGAATTGTAGTTCAACGCAAAGAAGGAAAACTCTGGACAGATGATTTGTCAACTAGTGATTCAAAAATTGCTAGATTTATAAGAGCAGGAACAATTAAGTTAAGCAAATAAATACAGTATAAGTAAAGGTAAGCAAGCAAATGCAATACAATGATTCAAATAAACTTAACATACAAGGTCATATAAAAATACATGATCCATTGTCTGGAGAAGTTTTTATTAATAAAAGGAATGCAATACATTATGAAAATATGAGTATTGCATTAGCAGAAAGTTTAGGCAACCAAGGATCTGGTTTCGTTTATGAAATGAGTTTTGGTAATGGAGGTACTAGTGTTGATCCTACTGGTGTTATTACATATCTAACACCTAACAGCACAGGTACTACAGCAAGTTTATACAATCAAACATACAGCAAAGTTGTCGATGAACGCAGTGTTAACAACACAGATCCAACTCGTAATAAAATGGAAATTAGACACGTTAGCGGTCAAAATTATACTGATTTGTTTGTTAATTGTTTGCTTGATTACAGTGAGCCTAATGGACAAGATGCATTTGATACCAGTGGCGATAGTGAAAATCAATTTGTATTCGACGAGTTAGGTTTAAGAGGTTACAGTGATGATGGAAATGGCAGACTGCTTACCCATGTTATTTTCCATCCTGTGCAAAAATCTTTAAACAGATTGATTCAAATTGATTATACTGTAAGAATACAGAGTCTAAGCGGAGGTAACAGCTAATGGCATACCAGATTAAGTTCACTGACAGTGTAAACAAAGGCGAAATTGAAGTTGTTGAAAAAGAAATTAACACAGATACAAGTTTGCGTTTGCCTGGCAGAGGCGCAACAAACTTTGGAGAAGCAGTATTAACAAACTTTTTACATTTGCTTGAAAACTTTGCTGACAACAATCCGCCTAGTAATCCTGTTGAAGGACAACTTTGGTATGATAATACTTCTCAAAACGATACATTAAAAGTTTATGATGGTACTAATTGGGTTAGTGCAGGTGGATTAAAGAAAGGCACTGATGAGCCCGATATATCCAACAGTGTATTAGGAGATTTGTGGGTAAACACCAGTACACAGCAACTCTACTTGTACAGCGGCAGCGGTTGGATTTTGGTAGGACCGGAAATTGCCAGCGGAACAAACACAGGTGCAAAAGCAGTTACAATAACAGATACCGACAATGTAGATAGACAAGCAATAATCAATTATGTTGATGATGTTGCAGTTAGTATTATAGTTGGTACAACATTTACACCTAAAATATTAATTCCTGGATTTGGACAGTTATCACCAGGCGTTAATATAAGTTCTAGTATTGATAGTACTGTTGCAAGATTTAAAGGCATAGCAGACAAAGCTGAACAACTACTTGTAAATGGTAATCCTGTTGATGGCAATAAATTTGTTAGGAATGACGAAGCAACAATTACAACATTTCCTTTTACAGTAAGAACAAACGAAGGTATAGAAATTGGCAATACAAGAACTTTGGCATTTGAAGTAGAAGGAACTAATGCAGTTATTAGCCAAAATCAAAGCACTGGATTTTTTGATTTAAGAACAAATAATAATGGTAGCACCATTACACCTATACGAATAAAAAATAACGGAAATGTTGGTATACTTACAGCTGATCCTGTTGAAGCATTAGACGTTACCGGTAATATTATAAACACAGGAGATATTACAACAGCAGGAGATTTAACTGTTGCAGGGATATCTAGTTTTAGTGATAACATTACAGTTACTGGTAGTGCAAATATAAGCGGCGCACTTACAACTGATAATATTTTTCCTGAAGAAGCTGGAATAACAAATATCGGAACAAATGCAAATAGATTTAATAATATTTTTGCAAATAAATTTACAGGAAGTTTAGTTGGCGATGTTACTGGTAATGTCACAGGTAGTTCAGGTAGTACAAATAAACTTACAAGTGCAACTACATTTAGTATGACAGGTGAAGTAAGTTCAACTAATAGCGTTGCATTTGACGGACAAACAGGCGGCTTGACCAAACAATTTACCACTCAAATTAACCAAACCTTTATTGCAGATAAAACAGCAGTAACTACACCTGATTCTGCAGACGAAATTGTAATAAACAGACCTGGCACAGGTTTACGTAAAATTACACAATCTAATCTTGTAAGCACTATTCCTGTTATACCAATTGGTACATTAGTTCCATATGCAGGACTTACTGCCCCAACTGGATGGTTCTTGTGTGATGGATCAGAAAAAAGTTTATTAACATATGTTTTATTAGCAAATACTCTAGGTTATGATCCTGCTGATAACAACACATGGTATTGGGGAACATCTAGCAATCCTGCAACATTCTTTAACATTCCGGATCTTAGGGGTAGAATGCCAACTGGTATATCTTCGAGTTTAACTGGACCAAACAGATTAGTTAGTGATCCGGCACTTGGCCAAATGGGCGGAATCGGCGGCGAAGAAAGTGTTGTTTTAGATATAAACAATATACCAGATCACACGCATAACCTAGAAAGTGATGCAGGAGACACTTATTATGCAGTCAGTAAAGTTGACAACAGTGGTGAAACAGATGTGGATTTATATACACAAGAGGTTTCATCAAATGCTGCTAGTGGTATCACTACAACAGGAGGCGTAGATAATCCAACATTAGCTTCTAGTGTAGACATTACTCCGCCCTATGTTGCAATTAATTATATAATTTATCATGGAGTACTGTAATGGCATATCAATTAAACAAAACTGACGGATCTTTACTTACAGAAATAATTGACGGTAAAATAGACGAAAACAGTACTAACTTAATTTTTATAGGTAGAAACTATAAAGGCTTTGGAGAATTTATAAATGAAAACTTTATAAAACTTTTAGAAACTTTTGCTAATACTGCACCACCTAGTAAACCAATTAAAGGTCAGTTATGGTTTGATACTAGTGAAAATAGATTAAAAGTTTATGACGGCACTACATTTAGAAGCACAGATAATAGTACATATACTTCACCTCAACCAACGAGTTTAGTCGAAGGTGATATTTGGATTGATAGCGAAAACCAACAAATGTATTTTGCTACAGGTGAAGGAATTCAACTTGTAGGACCAAATTATACATCTAGCCAGTTGAAGTCAGGTCAGTTTATCGAAACTATACGAGATACAACAGGTACTAACCAAACAATAACACAAGAATATATAAATGGAAGTTTGGTTTTGATTCACAGTAAAACTGCATTTACACCAGCTATTCCAATTAATGGATTTACCAGTATAAAAGTAGGTACAAATGTAAGTTCTCTGTTTAACTTCCAGTTTTATGGTACAGCATCAAACAGTTTAAAACTTACAGATAGCACAGGTACAGAATATACTCAAAATGACTTTTTAACAACACAGTCGGGTCAAGGACAAAACACTACCAGCGCAGAAATTAATTTTTATAATAATAATGGTATTGTTATTGGACAAAGTCCACTTGTAAGGATTGCAACTGGATCTGATATTTTATTTAAAGCTGAAACAGAAGATACTGATATTAAAATTCAAGTTCAGCATGATACAGATTCTGATAATCAACCTGATGTGTTAGATGCTATTCATATAGATACAATTAATCAAAGAGTAGGTATTTTTAAAACAGATCCTGAATTCAATTTGGACGTTACAGGTGACGCAAGAATTACAGGCAATTTACGTGTAGAAGGTGATACTACAAGTTTAGATGTAAGTAACTTACGTGTTGAAGATAAATTAATCGAGCTTGCTATTACAAGTGATAGTACATTATTAGAAGAAGCCGATGTAGATGGATCCGGAATAGCAATCAGAGTATCAGGTGATGACAAATATTGGACTTGGGAATTAGCTAATGATGCATGGACAAGTAGCACAAATATTGATATTCCTAAAGATTATGCTTATAAAATAAATGGTGTAAATGTATTAACGGCTACAAGTTTAGCTTCTAGTGTAGTAAATGCACCTGGTTTAACAAATATAGGTGTACTTGGAGATTTAACAGTTGATAATATTGATATAGATGGCAACAGAATAACAAGTAGAATTAGCGGATTACAATTAGATAGTGTTAACACAATTAGTTTGGTAACACAACAAAAAATTGCCAATGTTGCAGAACCCACTACGTCAACTGATGTTGCTACCAAGGGTTATGTAGATACAAAATCAAATGCACAGCCACTTTACTTCAGTTTAGTAATAGATGGTATGGGTACAGGTGTTACATTACAAGCTAATGTTGGCACTGTGTTAAATGAATTAGCGCCAGCAGCTGGATTAGCAGTTGGAACAATAGCTAAAGTTTATTGTGTTGCAAGTTCTTCAAGTACAGATCCAATTGATGTAAACACAGCAATCAGTAAAACATTTACAAACGTTGACAGTAACGGTGTACAAAACCAATCAGTAGTTGAAGACTTTAGTATTGCTGATGTATCAACAACTATTACCACAAATTATACAAGAACAATTATGTCTTATAGTGTAAACGGTAGTAATGTTTGGACATATAGCTCAACAGTAACTTCGGCGGTATAAGCATAAATATAGTGTAGAATGAGGAAAATCGTCAAATGGCATACATAATTAACAAATTTAACGGTACACAACTTTTAACAGTTGAAGACGGTACAGTTGATAATACAACAGATCTAAAATTTGTAGGAAAAAACTACAGTGGATATGGTGAAATACAAAACGAAAATTATTTGTTTTTACTAGAAAATTTTGCAGGAACAGCTTCGCCTACTAAGGCAATCAGTGGTCAGATTTGGTTTGATGCATCTTTGAATAAATTAAAATTTTATACAGGATCTCAATGGAAAAACACTGGAGGTTCTGAAGTAAGCAGTAGTGCTCCAACAGGTTTGACTGTAGGTGATTTTTGGTTTAATAATGCCACAAACCAATTATATGCTAGAACTTCACAAGACGATTTTGTACTAGTAGGTCCACAAGCAGCAGGTGACGGACAAACACAAATGCGCAGTATTGATGTTGTTGATACTGGTAACACTAGTAAAGCTATTATAGCAGCATTGGTAAATGACAATGTGCAATTTGTTATAAGTGATGAAGAATTTACACTCAAATCTACACAAGATTCTAATGTTCCTGTTGGAGTAAACAGTACTAATTTTCCAAAGATCAAAAAAGGTTTAACATTAATTAATACTGATTCTATTGGTGTTACTACAAATGCAGGACAAACAAACGAACCTGTGCTTTGGGCAACAGCTAGTGATGCACTTAGATTAGGCGGCATTCCTGCTGCTGATTATATTACTGTAAATGAAACAGATTTTACTAACCTAGTAACTTTTGACGATATTGGTTTTAGAGTAGGTGATAGTAATGATTTAGCAGTAAAAGTTGTTGACGGAAATGTTGGACAAATTGAAAATACAGTTGGCGAAGAAGTACGTTTAGGTGCAAAATTAAATACAGATACAAACGCTAAAGTAATTGCAAAAGTAATTCATAACAATGAAAGAAAAGGTATTTTACCAGGATTAACAGAAGCTTACAACTTGGGCATTGAAACCGAAAAGTGGAATAATGTTTGGGCAAATAATTTCAGAGGTATTGCAGACAAAGCAGATACAGTAAAATTAGGTAGTAGTTATGTAAGTGCTACCGCAGCTAGTTCAGCAGACACAGTAGTAGCTAGAGATGCTGATCAAAAAATTTACGCAGTAGAATTTGTAGGTGTAGCAAGCAGAGCTAGATATGCTGACTTAGCAGAAAAGTACACAACCGGCGAAACAGAATTACCAGCAGGTACAGCAGTAGCAGTTGGCGCAGACGATTGTTGTGAAGTAGTACCGGCTAAAGCAAGTGATATTTGCATTGGTGTTGTAAGCACAGATCCAGCGTATATGATGAATAGCGAAGCAGAAGGTCAGTACATTGGTTTAAAAGGTCGTGTGCCTGTTCGTGTAAAAGGTGCTGTTAAAAAAGGACAAGCAGTATACGCTTGGGAAGACGGAGTATGTGGTACTATACAAACAACTGGTTTAGTTGGGGTTGCATTAGAGTCAAATGATAGCGAAGAAGAAAAACTTGTAGAATGTGTTTTAAAAACATAAGTATATAAAAGGACTCTAAAATGGTTAACCAAATTATTTCAGCATATAGATATAATGTTTTATTTGAAGCAATTGAAAATATATTAGGTATTCCAAGTGGAGAAGGCATTGGCTATAATCAAAATGTTGAAAGTGAACGGCTTCCTAAAACTCGTATAGTTTATGCAGAAGACATGAATAAACTATATAATGATTATGTAGCTGTGTATGCACATCAAAATGGAACTATACCTGCAACAATTAGCACTGTATCAGATGAAAATGAGATAACAGAGTCTTTGTATTCTGCTTATGAAACACTTTATCCTCTATTGTTTACAAATAGATTTGATGCAGATGCATCGCAAATGGATTTAGGTGTTTCTGCAGGTATTGATAGTATTAGAACAAGCACATGGGGCGGCACAGGAACACCACAAAGTATCACACACGAATGGAGTGCTACATTTAGCAGTGGTAATAACCTAAATGGTTTTTTCAATGCAGGCGGCAGTTTTGAAATGTCTTTTTCAATGGGTTCGACTGGTAGTGATGATAAATCACAAGGCTGGGAAACTATGTTAAACAACATAGGAAATGTTACAATTGATTATACAGGCACTACTGTTAGCGGTTCTGGTAGCCCAGCAAGCAACACTGGTATATACGATTTAACAACTTCTTACGTAAAAATCTTTGAAAAACTAGGAACAGGAATTTATACTAATAACGATTTAGAAATATATGCCAGAAAAGACGGCAATGTAATTTATTTCAAAACTGTACTTGCTGACGAAAGCATTGGATCAGATCCAGGCGGAGTAGGGCCTATTGACGAAGTTGTTACTGGTAGAATTACTAGTTTTGTAAGACAAAACAGACCAGTTGGTAGTTATGTAGAACTGCCTTCTCCATCATATCAAAATATCACTGTTTTCCAATAATTTGCCTTTGTAATCTTTTATCTTTTTAGTTGTTAAATCTGTTAAACAACTGCAAAATTCATATTGGCATTTAACTGGAACATAAGGTATGTTAAAATTCATGTCGTGTATATTTCCTAAAATAAAATTAGGAAAACATTGACTACCTATAGTAACATTGCCTTGTCTTGTTATGTTTAATGTGTCTATACCAATCCAACAAGCCCAACCTTTAAATTTATTTTTCTTTTCCAGTAAAAGTTTTTGTAAGTCTATAATATTATTGTTTTCGTCTACCATTGTAACGCCATAGTTGTCTTTTTTGATACCTGGCAATTTTATTAATGATTGCATCTGTTTTATTTGTTTAGATGTATAAGGCATAGATTCTGCTTTGTCTAAACTTACACGTAAAGGTTTGTAATCTAATCTTATGTGTTTGTTCAAGTTTTTTAAACAGTAATCATATTGTTGTAGTGCTAAATCAAAATTTTCAATATCCATACATATTTGAAAATGTATATCAAAACTTCCAGCACATGCATTAAATTTGTCTACTAAATCTACAATATTAACCTGAGCAACATGAACACTTACAACTACACTATCTATATTGTTTTGATTTTTTTGCCACCAACGTTTTGTTTTATTACCGTTTGTTAGCAACTGTACTTTGTTTTTTGGACTGATGCTTTTTACATAGGAAAAAAACTCAGGAATTTCTCGCCATATAGTTGGCTCACCACCAAATAAATTATACACAGCAAATTTATCTGTATAAGTTGCTGCTATTTTATCAACTAAAAGTTTTGCATTTTCTAATGTAGGAAAATTGTATTTTCCGTCGTGTGCTGCTGGTTCACAATAATGGCATGCGTAATTACATCTACTACTCATATCCCAATCAATGTAAACAAAATCTCTAGATTGTGCGTAATCAAATTGATCCATGCAGTATTTAACCGGTTGACAAAAACTAGGTAAATAAAGTATACTATTAAGAAACTGGAGTGTACATGAGCGGTCAAGGTACAGCAATATTAGCTACTGACTTTAACAATATAAAAAGTATTTTAGAAAATAATTTTGGTATAGGTAATTATGGATTTAGCACCGGAACTGGTGCTAATGATATTCCTAATGATGTTGTAGGCGGTAGTGACCCAGCTACAAGTGATACTGTTTTGTCTGCTGATGTTGAAAGACTGTATAGCGTAGGACAACTAATACACTATCATCAAAATGGTGCAGTTAAAAGTTTATCAAGTGCCACGGGTTATGCAGATTTGCAAGTTGGAGAATTAATAGAATTTGCAGATTGGGGAGATGCTGCTAGTGTACAAGGGTTATATGATCTTGCAAATTCTTGTGCTGCATTTAATAGGTATACTACAGAATTTAGCGGCGACTTTAGTGTTGCAAATAATAGATCGCTTCGTTTTTTGTCTGACTGGCAATCATTAAACATAATCTACATACATACATGGAACAGTGCAAACGAAATGACACACTTTTTCATGACCGGTGGAGAAGTTCGTATGAGTGTAGATATGATTAATATAGGCACAGCGGGCGATGCTAGTTACGATAAAAACCTTAATTGGCAAACTATGATGAGTAATATGGGTACAGTCAGGTTATTCTTGCGTCCTAATAGTGCCGGAACTGGCTACGAATGGGTTACTGAAAGTTTAAGCGGCGGTGGCACAGGAAGCATAATAGCTGATACTAACAATGCTGGACCTGCTAACAGTGGCAATGCGTATCTAGCTTATCAAAGAAACGGAGCCGGCTCAATTTATAATGACAATGAAATACGTATTACTGCAACCATATCTGCATCATCAGTGCGTTTAGAGCTTGATCTAATTGATGGAGATACAGGTACAGGTAATCCAGCAGATGGTCCATCTAGCACACCTATTGATGAACCTGTAACTGGAGATGTAAGAGCAAATAGTCAAATATCTTATGCAGATAGTACTATTACCTTAAATGATGGTACTGCTGATACAGACTTTACATTACTTGGACCTCAACCTACAACAACTACAGGTCTTTGGGCAACCTAAATCATATATCCGTTGACAATCACTTAAAAATAATATATACTGTAACCACAATTGGAGGTTTCTATGGACGAGCGTCTTGAAAAAGCATTAGACATCAGTAACTACATGGTTACATTAAACAATCAAACACGTATTTTAAAAGAAAAGTATTACGAAAATCTTGTGTATTATTTCAATGGTGCTACTTTTACTGTTACAAGAGAGTTAATTAACTTTATCAAAGGTTTAATAGATAGTGATCAGCAATCTGTAATTATAAGCGATGATAATGATATTCCTATTGAGATTGAAAACTTAGAAGAATTTCATCAAAATATTTTGAATACATATTTTACAGCATCAAATGAATACTTTGTTGAATACAACAAAATGAAAAGTAATAGAAACGTTGAAGGTATTTTAGATATATGAGCAAAGGTGTTTTACTGTTTGCCAAAAGAAACAATGCATTAGATTATATTAAACAAGCTATATTTTGTGCTAAACGTGTAAAAAAATATTTAGACGTTCCAGTATCAATTGCTACTGATATGGTAGATGATGATAGACTTGATTTTTTTGATCATGTAATTAAATTACAGCCAAGCAATAATGATAACTCTAGAAAATTTAGAGATGGAAATCTTGCAACTAAGTTGGCAAACTTTAATAATGCAGATAGATATTTTGCATACGAATTAAGTCCTTATGACGAAACTATCGTAATGGATACAGATTACATACTTGCTAATGATAAACTTAAAAATTGTTTTGGTTCTAAACAAGATTTGATGATGTATAGCAGTGCTGTAGATTTATGTCATTGGCGTAATTTGACTGAATTTGATAGAGTAACTGATACAAGTATAAAGTTTTATTGGGCTACAGTTGTATATTTTAAAAAAACAGAAAAAACTAAATGCTTTTTTGATCTTGTGCAACACGTAAAAGAAAATTATACTCATTACAAAAGTTTGTATCAAATAATTAATCCGCTGTATAGAAATGATTTTGCCTTTAGTATTGCTGCTCATATACTAAATGGATTTACAGAAGATTTAACAATTGCAAGTTTACCAGGTAAAAAATACTTTACTACTGATAGAGATATATTGCAGAGTATTGACAATGATAAAATGATAATGTTGTTAGAAAAACAAAATCATGTTGGAGAATATACTGCAATAAAAACCAATAAACAAAGCATACATGTAATGAATAAAATTAGTTTAGAAAGAGTGATTGATGGATAAAAACTTTACTCTCCTAGCTCAAAATAGTGACGAAGATTACGTTAAGCAAGCGTGTTTATGTGCAATGAGTATACATGCTACAAATCCTGAAAGCAATGTTTCTTTAATTACTAATGACACTGTGCCTGAGAAGTATAAACAACTTTTTGATCACATAGTAGAAATACCGTGGGGCGATCACGCAGCAGAAGAAGATTGGAAAATAAGTAATCGTTGGAAAATATATCATGCAACACCGTATGATAATACTATGGTGCTTGACACTGATATGTTAATATTACAAAATTTAGATAGATGGTTTACTTATTTAGATAATTATGATCTATATTACACTAGCAATGTGTTAACATATAGAGGAGAAACGGTAACAAGTGATTACTATAGAAAAGCATTTACACAATTTGACTTGCCTAATTTATATAGTGGAGTGCATTGGTTTAAAGAACGTCCTCTAGCAAAAGAATTTTATGCTTGGTTAGAAATGATTACTAATAATTGGCAATTGTTTTACAAACATCATGCAGGAGGCAAAACGTTTCAAAAAAAATGTAGTATGGATTTAAGTGCAGCTATCGCAGCAAAGATAATGAACTGCGAAAATCAAATCACAAGTAATACTAGTTTTCCAACTTTTGTTCATATGAAACCAAAGTTACAAAAATGGAATGCTTATGATAGTTTATCATGGCAATCACGTATTAGTGTTTACTTGAACGATGATTTAGATTTGTATGTTGGTAATTTTAAACAAAGTGGTATATTTCATTATACAGAAAAAGATTTTGCAAAAGACGAAATAATAAACACATACGAAAAGCACTTGGGGATATAAATGCCAATAGTAGTAAAAAGTAATACAAAAAAATATATTGAATTTGACGACGAAGGTAATATACAGGCTATAGTGAATACACCAAGCAGTGATCAATACATTCAAGTAGATAGCAAGGATATAATAGATTTAATTAAAGGTATTGTACCTACACATCAATATCGAGTAGAGTTTGATATTGTAAAAAAAGATTATGTGTTGAATAAAACTGATTATTGGGAAGAAGCAAGAAGCTCTGATAGTTTTTTACATAAAATAGAATACAATGAAGATGCTGATGCTACATTAATCCAAAATAACATAAAAAAACAATGGGAATTAAAATTAGGTAAAAAAGTTTTACAAAATATGGATAAAATAAATGTCAATATGAAAAACTTGATTACCGGATTTAGTATTACTGATAAAAATAATCCTTATAATTTACATTATATTTTAAACTTTGAAACTGATAAATTTACAATTCCTTTTCCTGATAATTTTCAGTTTGACAAATCTCTAGTAAGTGTTTATACTGTAAGGAGATTAGAGTCTTATTCTCACGAGGTAATCAATGACTGATATTTTTAGAGTAGTTGATCATGACATAATTTATCTTAGTTATGATGAGCCCAATGCCGAACAAAACTATGCAGATTTGCTTACAAAAGTTCCTTGGGCTAAACGTGTACACGGTGTAAAAGGAAGTGATGCTGCACACAAAGCTGCTGCAAATGCAAGTGATACAGAAAGATTTATTACTATCGATGGTGATAATCGAATACGTGAAACTTTTTTAAGCCAAGAAGCAGATTTAAGTGAATATGACTTAACTGATAAAGTCATAAGTTGGACTGCTTATAATCAAATAAACGGACTTGCATATGGCAACGGCGGTATTAAGTGTTGGCCTAAACATAAAGTTTTAAGTATGAAAACGCATGAAAACGCAGATCCAGACAATGCACATGCACAAGTAGATTTTTGTTGGGACTTGCAATATATTCAAATGAATGGAACATTCAGTGACATTTACAATAATGCAACACCTCAACAAGCATGGAGAGCAGGATTCCGTGAAGGTGTTAAAATGGCACTAGATCAAGGTATAAAACCAGATATTGAAGATTTTAAACGCAATCATTGGAAAAATTTGCATAGACTTTGGATATGGTTAATGGTAGGTGCAGATGCTGATAACGGACGTTGGGCAATTTATGGAGCAAGAGAAGGTTTGTACAAAACTATGTGTACAGATTGGAACTTTATCAACGTGCGTGATTTTGAATGGTTAAACGATTATTGGAATAATATCGAGGTTAATGAAGAAACATTAGAAGATGAAACTCAAAGACTCGGTGATGAACTTATGAATGAATTACAGGCTCCAATTGCATTACAGCCGTTAGATGCAAATCAAAGTAAGTTTTTTAAAACAGTGTATCAAAATCCTGTACGTAATCCTAAGTTTATCGATAAGGAACTTGGATGAGCGAAAGAGACGAAGCAGTTCGTATAACAAAATACACAGACGAACAGATTTCTCCTACATTTTGTTTTGCTAAATGGTATCATGCAAACATTTATTTTCAGACAGGTGAAACACACAGTTGTTATCATCCTGCTCCTCATACAATTGATACACAAGCTATTTTAAAAAATCCTAGTGCTATTCATAATACAAAACAAAAAATTGAAGAACGTGCTGCAATGTTGCGTGGTGAACAACCTAAAGGCTGTCAATACTGTTGGAACATTGAGAATATGGGTCCTGATTATATCAGCGATCGTAAAACCCGTAGCAGTAGTATTTACAACGAGGAAAGATTAAATGCTGTAAAACAAGGTGGCGCAGAATTTAATGTTAATCCGGAATATTTAGAAGTTAGCTTTGGTAATGAATGTAACTTCCGTTGTGGTTATTGTCATCCAAAAGCCAGCAGCAGATACTATCAAGAAATTAAGCAACACGGTCCATATGATATGGTGCGCAATCACCGATGTGATGTTGATTGGTTTAAAATTTATGAAGAAGACAATAATCCGTACCTAGATGCATTTTGGAAATGGTGGCCTGATTTAAGCAACGACTTAACTATTTTACGCATCACAGGTGGAGAACCAACAATACAAAAGAGCACATATAAACTTTTTGATTTGTTGGAGCAGGATCCAAAGCCTCATTTAGAATTGAATGTTAACAGTAATTTAGGAGGCAAACCAAAGCAATTAGAAAAATTTACCGATGCAGTAAATAGTTTGCTTAGTCAAAATAAAATTCGTAGATTCAAACTGTTTACAAGTATTGACACTTGGGGTAAACGTGCTGAGTACATACGTAACGGATTAGATATTGATGTATTTGAGCGTAATTTAGATTATTTTATGCGTAATACAAATGCACCTGTAACTATAATGATTACATTTAATATTTTCAGTGTTACAACTTTTCAAACATTACTTGAAAAAATATTAGAATGGCGCCGAAAGTATAATGATGTTGAAACATTTCGGTGGAATCGTTTAAGTTTTGATACACCTTATCTAAAAGAACCATTACAATACGATATTAATATTTTGCCTCAGGAATATATGAAGTATATGCACAGTCATTTACAGTTTATAAAAGACAACTTAGATGATGAACGTAAAGATGCATTTACTACAATGGAATATGAACGTTTTAGGCGTGTAGTTGATTACATGGATTCAACACAGTATGATCCTGCAAAAGTTATGCAAGGTCGTATTGACTTTTGGCGTTTTTTCAATGAGCAAGATAAAAGAAGAAATACAAATTTTAAAGAAGCATTTCCTGAAATGGCTGACTTTTTTGAAACTTGTAAAGATACTGCTAGTTAAAACAAAGGCAAAATTTCTTCAGCTTCTGGCCAACGTTCGTCTTCCATTTCTTTGTAGTAATTATCTACCTTAAACTTCCAAAAACTTTGTATAGTTCCTCTATATTCTAGTTCAATCGGTTCTTCTAAAAATCCTTGCTTACGCCATTCTGGAGCCCAACGTGTGTGTACAGCTCGTTGTTTTGCAATTGGGCTAGGGTGAGTGCTTATGTACAAAGGATTATCTCTGCCGCAATGCTCAATACATGCAGGAATTAAAAATTGCGCACTTGGGTGATCATGTGGCCGCGGCGCACCTCTTAAGTTTCTTAAAGTGTTATGATTGCGTACACCTTGTACTAGATGTCCTAGCATACAAATTCTAGCACCTATGCGATAAGCGTTTCGTCCTAATATTTCTAAGCCTGTTAACTTATGGCTTACAACACAGCCTACAATATTTTCATAGTTGTATAATAAGAATAAAGTTGAATCTTTTTCTTTTTCAAGAGATGATAAAAGCATATCGGCGTTACTATTGTTGTAGTAACGCTTTTTTTCTGCTTCAATAAAAAAGTTTGTTAAATTTTGTGAACCATCATAGGTTTCAATTTTCCACATACTTGCATTATAGTATAAAAATTATCCTAAGTCAACCCAAGAATTGCCGTTATATCCTTGGAATTTATTTGTGCTGCTATTAAAGATAATCATGCCTGCTGTTGCCGAAAGTGCATTACGTTCTGTGCTGTTTATAGGATGCGCTTTAAATGCATAACCGCCGACTGTACCTTGTCCGTCTACACTCAATTTTTTAGGACCGAGAACATCTGGCTGATTAGTGCCATCTGCTACACTTACGCCAAAAATTGTTTTGATGCTATTTGCGTTATCAGGAACAGTCCAATTTGGATCAACTGCATATCCCCAATGTCCGGCAGTTTTATATTCTGTTCCGTTATAAGCTAATATAGCTCTTAGGTCTAGTAAATCTCCTGGTATAACTTTTGCTTTACCGTCTGCGTTTACTCTATTGTAATGCATACGTCTTTGAGCAAATGGTCCACTTGGGTGTGGAATAACAACAAAATCATTGTATTCTCTATAATTTGCGTTAATTGTAAGTGTATCATCCACTGCCCCAAAAGACAAAGATCCGTTGTTATTTGTTGCAAGAGAAACATTGCCTTCTGCTGTAACACTCAAACCGATATGTGTGCCTGCTGCATTCAATAAATCGCCTTGTATATTGCCTGTAACGTTACCTGTTATATCCCCAGTGATGTTACCTACAACATCTCCTACAACATTACCATTTACATTACCTACAACATCGCCATTTAAATTTCCGTAAAATTCCGCAATATCTTGACTTGTGTCTACAACAGTTTGAGCACCTCTACCAATTACATCACCAGTATGATCACCGATTGTGTCTCCCACTAAACTACCTTCTACGTCACCGTAAACATTACCAAAGTGTTGACCAGATACATCTCCTAATAATGGACCGTTAAATGTTCCTGCTGTAATGTCGGATACACTCAGACTTGAAACTTCTAAATTACCTAAATTAATAGTTTGAGTATTAATTCTATCAACTGTAAGAGTTCTATTTGTAGCATCTAACATTACATTTTCTTGTTCGTCTAATATATCGCCTTGTACATTTCCAGTAACGTCACCAAACAAGTCTCCTACAACATCTCCGGTCACATCGCCGATAAACACAGCATCAGTACCATTAGTTCCGCTGTTGAGAACTACACTTCCGTTGGTTGCTGTTACATTACCAGCTAATTCACCTTCGTGCTTTCCAAGTAAAACATTATTCACAGTATCAACTAGTGTGGTATTGTCACTACCTACCACCGGCCCTTTTAAAGCACTATTCCAGCTATCTACCAAAATTGTGCTATCACTGCCCGTAATATTTAATCTAATTGTATCCCCAGGTAATATGCTCATGTTTCTTCTCCTACTTTTTATTTATCAGTAAATAGTTGACAAAACAATTTTACTATGCTAAGTTATTATTATGTATGATATCTATTTTATCGGATCAAACTCTCATCCACAATTTACTAAACTTAAAAACAGATTTATAACTGCAAAAGCAGTAGATTCTGTAATTACAGCCAAAACTCAATCTAATACTAAAATGCTGTGGGTTGTATATCCTGAACTTGAAATAAATGAAGATTGGGATTTTATGTACAAGTCTAAACCTGATGATTTAAAATATACTCATGTTTTCCTTAATGGAAAAAATTATGATGGTATATGCTTGATGCCTAAAGATAGTCATCATGGACCAGGTGAATTAGCTGCACGTTTTTATATCAACAAAAAATTTACAGATATTTCTGCTAGTACACCAATAGCTGAAACAAGCGATATAGTTTTTATAAGTTACAAAGAACCAAATGCAGATGAAAATTATCAACGTCTGCTAGATAGATTCCCAAGAGCAAAACGTATACATGGAGTAAAAGGCATACACCAAGCACACATTGAAGCTGCAAAGTTATGCGATACAGAACGTATATGGATCGTAGACGGTGATGCACAAATAGTAGATAATTTTAATTTTGACTATATACCCGAATGGTGGAATAAACGTGCTGTGCATGTATGGCGTAGTATAAATCCTGTAAATGGATTAGAATATGGATACGGCGGTATAAAATTATTTCCAAGAGAAGAAACTATTAACATGGATACAAGTAAGCCTGATATGACTACAAGTATTAGTAACAAATTTGTACCAATGATGCAGGTTAGTAACTATACTTGTTTTGATACTGATCCTTTTAACACTTGGAAAAGTGCATTTAGAGAGTGTGTTAAATTAAGTAGTAGAGTAATTGATAGACAGAAAAACAATGAAACACAAACTAGATTAGTTGCTTGGTGTACTAAAAGCTCAGGCGAGTACAAAGAATATGCACTCATAGGTGCCAAATCTGGTGCTGCATATGGCGCAAGAAATAAAACTAATAAAGAAGCATTATCCAAAATAAACGACTTTGATTGGCTAGAAGAAAGGTTCAACGATGAATGTAAATAACGAAATTGCAGTTGATAATATTAGCTGGTTACATGGACTTCAAGAGTATTTTGATTTTGTAAATGATAAAGAATCAAAAATGCTTGTAGATTTCTTTTTGAGTATGATGTATTCTAAAGACGATATGATACAATTATCATTGGATTTTAATATTGCAGAATTTTTACATTTTTTAAGAAAACAAACTACTAATGAAATATTTGATATTTTTGACAAGTATTACAGAAATAATTACAACCCTATTTTTTTGCAAGATGCATTTAGTAGAGGACAAGTAAACAGTAAAATTTGGGCAATGGAAGAATTGTCTAAAATACAAAAAGAATTTGATACTGTTTATGTATTAGGAGGTTGGTACGGACAAGTTAGACTGTTCCTTGAACAAGTTATAAAATACAATAAAATAAGAGTCTTTGATGTTGATTCTGAAGCATGTTACATCAGTGACAAGATTTTTAATTTTTCACGTATACAAGATTACAAGGTAAAATCTGTAGAAATGAAGTTGCCAATGGCAAGTAGTAGTGATGATGAAAAAAACATGGGCTGGGTAAGCAGAACTGGATGTACTTATAATGTAAAAAATTATACAAACGACAAAGAAATTTTTGAAAAAACACAGCCTGATTTAATTTTAAACACAAGTGCAGAGCATATGCCTAGTATTTGGTATCAAAAGTTTATACATAGACCAATGGAAAGTGATCCGTTGTTTATAATACAAAGCAATAACTTATTTGATGTAGAAGAACATGTAAATTGTGTACACAGTATTGATCATATGTGCAAAAAATTTCCAATGGAGCGTCTTGAATATGCAGGCGAACAAGAATTATATGGTTACAAAAGATTTATGGTAATAGGACGTCCATGATAGATTTAGATATTTTAAGTTTAAGACAATTGCAAAAAGAAAGTGCTAGAGCATTGAGTACTATGCAAGCAACTAATAACAATATTTGGCAGTTTAACAAACAAGCACATCACAATAGTCAGCAATGGTACAAAGCAGTAATACAATGGTATATCGATGAGTATGGAGATTTGCCTAGTCAAACTGGACCTGGTAAAAAAGTAAAGTTAGTTATGGAATGAAATATACAAAACCTATTAAAATATACTTGTTTAAAGATCAAAACAGAGTAGATGTTAGTGTAAAAGTTACAGACGATCTTGTTAATGGTTACAGATTTACAATTGATGAATTTGAAAAAATAATCGATAACTGGAAACATGGTGTTGAATTTCAATTCGAAGGTGGTTATGCAGTTGTGGAGTATAAAAAACACGGACCGAGACCTGAACGTAAAATAGATCCTTATGTGCGTTTTAGCATAAGTATTGGGTATGGTACATTTCATCATAGATTAACATATGATGATATGATTACAATAGAAAAAGAATATTTCTATCAAAAAAATAATAAAATGTATTGGGACGAATAATGTATAGATATGAAGATGTAAAAGTTGTGCATTTAGAAGTAACACAACGATGCCAAGCAGCATGTCCTATGTGTGATCGTAATATGAACGGTGGTGCCGATAATCCTCATATAACAAACGCAGAGCTTAGTTTAGAAGATTGTAAACGTATATTCAAACCTGAATTTATCCAACAACTCAAAACAATGTTTATGTGTGGCAATTTGGGCGATCCTATTGTTGCACGAGATACATTAGAAATATTCAAATATTTTAGAGAACACAACCCTAATATGTGGTTGAGTATGAACACAAACGCAGGAGCAAAAGATGAAACGTGGTGGCGTGAACTTGCCAAAGTCTTTGGTAGAATGGGCGCTGTTATTTTCAGCGTGGATGGTCTTAGTGACACTAATCATTTATACAGGCAGAATGTTGTCTGGGATAATGTAGAACGTAATATGAGAGCATTTATAGATGCCGGCGGTAGAGCTCGTTGGGATTATATTATTTTTGCACACAACGAACATCAAGTAGAAGAAGCAGAAGCACTTGCTAATTCTTGGGGATGTGAAAAATTTATTAAAAAGAAAACTGGAAGATTTTACAGTACTGCTAAGTTAACAGGAAAAGAAACACACCAAGCAAAAAATCGCAAAGGTGAAGATACACAAAACTTAGCTAAACCTAAGAAAAAAGAAAATATTAACATTGCGTTGTTAAAAGAAAAACAACTTACCAAAGAATACGGTAGTATGAAAGATTACTACGATACTTGTAAAATTAAATGTAAAGTAGCAGAAGAAGGTAACATCTTTATCACTGCCGAAGGACTAATGATGCCTTGTTGTTGGACTGCTGGACGCATGTATAAATGGTGGCATCCTGATCCTCGTGTAGAACAAGTATGGGACTTTATTGATCGTGCTGGGGGTAAAGAAGGCATAGATGTTATAGAAAATAATTTACAGGATGTAATGAATGGAACATTATTATCTGATATTGAAAATAGTTGGCATCTACCAAGCGTAAATGAAGGAAAATTAGGAGTATGTGCTCAAAAATGTGGCACAGAGTTCGATCCTTTTGCGGAGCAATTTAAATGAATTGGAAAGGTAGAGAAATTGAATCTTTACATTTTGGACTTACATATAAATGCACATTAGGATGCTTAGAATGTGCAAGGACCTACGCTACAAAAAACAAAATTGCCGATATATCAAATACTGTTCATGTTGATTATAAAAATTATACAAAATTAATTAATAAAATTAATCCTTCGTCGATTGAGTTTTGTGGAAATTGGGGAGATCCGATTTACTATCCTGATTTAATACCTCTTGTGCAATTTATTAGGGAAAAAGAAAAAGACCTAGGCTTTCCAATAAAGATAAAGATGCATACAAATGGAAGTTATAGAGATAAAACGTTTTGGAATGAATTGGGCAATGTAATGACTTCAAATGATTGTATATTTTTTTCAATTGATGGTACAAGAGAAAATTTTACCAAATACAGAGTTAACGGAGATATTCAAAGCATAGACGTAGGTATTCAATCATTATTAGAAGTTGAAAATAAACCTACTTTGTATCAAAAAACTATTTGTTTTTCTTATAACAAGTGGAAGTTAGTTGATATAGTAAAAGAAGCTATTAATGCTAAGTTTGATTATATAAGGTTTGACTGGCCGCATGTGAGTGAGCACGAATGGCTTCGTCCTGATTTTTCAGCACGTTGGGCTTGGAAAGTTTTAAAATTAGCTGGATATGATTTTAATTATCCAAAAAACAATACAGATATATTAGTAAAGTCGTTAAATGTTTAAAAAAATTAAACCTATGTGTATGGAAAATTTACACCCCTTTGTAGAAATAAATGGTTTATTTTTACCGTGTTGTTATTTAACAACTCATTCTAATCATGAGCAGGAGTTAAGAAGTTTATTTGGTGACGATTACGAAATGTTAAAATTACAAAACAATCACCCAAAAAAAATTATGAAACTTTGGAATAAAATTTATATGACTTGGAGAACAAAAAATCCTTATGTAGGATGCCTTAGGCATTGTCCTAAAAATGGCTCTTTAAAAATTAAGGAAAATGATTAATGTTTGGTAATGCTAAAATATTACAATTAGAATTAAGTAGTATGTGTAATGCATTGTGTTTAGGTTGTCATAGGACCGAAACAATAAATTTTAATGAAACAAAAAAAGTAATACCAAAAAAACAATTAGTAAAATTAGAAACATTTGAAAAACTTTTGAAATCAAAAACTATGTCTACACTTACTGATTTAGAATTTTGTGGAACAATTGATGATCCGTTAATGCATCCAGATTTTGATAAATTTTTGTCAACAGCTAGTAAAATTAATAAAGATTTTGTTACTAGTGTGCATACAAATGGAAGTTTACGTTCTCCTGAATATTTTAAAAAAATAGGCAAAGAATTACTAAAGTTTCCTAATCACAGTTTGCATTTTAGTATTGATGGATTGAGAAATACAAATCATATATATAGACAAAAGACCGATTTTGATAAAATCATAGAAAATGCCAAAGCAGCAATTGATAGCGGTGCTAGAGTTATTTGGCAATACTTGATATTTCCTTGGAATGAACATCAAGTTGATCAAGCAGAAGAATTAGCTTATAAAATGGGGTTTAAAAGTTTTCATAAAAGATACGATTTGTCTCATATAAGCGAAACCGAAACACCTGAAAGTGTAGTGGTAAAAAAGGCAAAAAATAAGCCGTTACCGGATGATGATTTTGAGCCAAAAGATTATACAGAAAAAGAAAAACTTGAAATAAGTTGTCATAGTTTAGAACGTAAAATGTATTTTATGGGTTATGATAGTAAAATTTGGCCCTGTTGTTTTTTACATAATGGTTATTTTATGAATCACGGAATGTACAATCATATGACCGACCGTATCAATAAAAATTATGGAGATAACTTTAACAACTTAGAATATTATACAATGGATGAAATCGTCAAACACGAATTTTTTCAAAATGATTTAATAAAAAGTTTTGAAGCAAAAGTAGGCGAAGGCAAATGTGATAAAATAAAAAGATGTGCAGATACTTGCACAGTTAAAAGGAAAACAAAGCATGATGCGTAATTATACAGTAGCATTTATAGATAATACCGAATTAGCAAACAATGATATAGCCAGAGGAGTTAGTAAAAATTTAACTGAATTTTGGTGGGTAGAATTAGGAGCTCAAATAGGATTAAAAAATATTAAAAAGTTTTTGAGCCATCAGCAAGCTATTAAATATGCCGTTAAAAATAATGTAGAACACTTAGTATGTATTAATATGGGTAATGATTTAGAAGTACAAGGAAGATTCCTAGAAACCTTGGATAGCTTTTTAGTTGAAGATGATATATTAGTAGGGCACATACTAGATAGAAAAGAACGTTATATTGAAATACATGATCAAGCATTTTATCTAAATACAAAAAAATTAAAAGAAATTAGCGATTGTGATTTCACAAGACACGAAGATAGTATAGAATTGATTGAGCCAACAAGAAGTGAAGAAAATCATCACGATGAATACACTCCATTTTGGATTGCGCCAAGTTTATTTACAAATACATATAAAAATTGTAAGCGTGGTTATAAAATTGTAAATGATATTTTAAAAGCTGGATATACGATTAGAAGTTTTGATAATTATGTTAGAAAAAGCAAGTTTTATTTGTATCCAGACACTGATGATACTAGTGATAAATTAGCACAGCTTACAGAAAAACAGTTAATAAGTAAATTTTATGTATACAATACTGATACAAACAATACTAATTCTAGGTTTGTTAAATCCTGTACTAATGCGCAACCTCTAAGTAGAATGGTTACAGTTGCAGCAGGATTAAATCATTTAAAAATTATAAAAGAAATAGGATACACAAAGGATTTTGAATTAATGTTTGCAGACTATGATAGATTTAGTTTGTATGTAATGCGTAAAATGTATGAAACATGGGATGGTAGAGATTACAAAAAATTTATTCAAAGTATAGATACACGTACATACAATGGAAACTTTGTAGCAGAAAACTTTGGCGATTTTGATAATGATTTTATAGAACACTGGGGAGGGTTTGAGGAGTGGTGTACTTGGTGGACCGAATTTAGAGATAATATCAAAGTTAAATTTGAAAGAGTAAACTATTTACTTGTTAGACAGCATACAGATCAAGTGAATAAAATACATGATTTTTTAAATGTTGAAGGAAATAAAATACTTTGGTTGAGTAATGTTTATCATTATAAACCTACAAGTATTTTCCATAGTCTGATAGATAGGGCTAGAGCACAAGATTATTTAATTAGTCGAATACCAAATACTGTTCATATATTTGGTGATTTTGCTATGCCTTATGGATCTCCTGGACTTACTAGTGACAAATATATAAAAATTGAAAAAATTGCACATCAATTTTTAAATCAAATAGAAAATAATTAAGTGCGCAGTTAATGGAATAAATACAGTATGAGTAAAGTATCAGATACATTTTGCATCCTTCCATGGGTGCATCTAAGCACAAGACCAGACGGAAGTATGCGTGTTTGTTGTACAGCAAACGCTAGTAGCGTTGGACCAACAAACGATAAAGAGCATGGTGGCCAAGTTGGTATCTTAAAAACGGATGATGGTAAACCAAACAATTTAAACGTAACAGATTTCCAAACTGCTTGGAACAGCAAATACATGAAAAATGTGCGTAAGCAAATGATGAATGGCGAAAAGCCGCCTAGTTGTTTAAAATGTTATAAAGAAGAAGCAGCAGGACACAATTCAAAACGCATGTGGGAAACAGCGTATTGGAGTCAACGTGTAAATGTAGATGATTTGATTGCTAACACAACTGATGATGGCGAAGTGCCTCCTCAGCTTGCATACATTGATTTGCGTTTTGGAACCAAATGTCAGTTAGCTTGTGTAATGTGTAGTCCCCACGATAGTTCGGGTTGGATAAAAGATTATAAAAAGATCTTTCCAGATGTAAAAAATGAATCTCTAAAAGAAACAATGCAATGGCAAGACAAAGGCAGTTATAATGGTAGTAGTTATAACTGGCATAAACAGAATGATACGTTTTGGGAACAGTTTTATGAGCAAATGCCTAATATGCAGCAAATATATTTTGCTGGCGGCGAAAGTTTAATTATTGAGGAGCATTATGAGATACTTGAAGAAGCAATTCGACAAGGTATTGCAAAAGATCTTGAACTACGTTATAACTCAAATGGAGTTGAATGGAGAGAGGATTTATTTGATTTATGGAAAGAATTCAAACTGGTGCGTTTTCACTATTCGGTAGATAGTATACACGAAATGAATAGCTATATTCGTTATCCTAGTGAATGGAAACGCACAGAAGAAGTATTCCACATATTAGATAAAGAAACTAGCAATAATGTTGAAGTTACTATTGCTTGTGCAGTACAAGCGTTAAATGTGTATTACTTACCAGACTTTATTAAATGGAAACTTGAACAAGGGTTTAGTAAAATTAATATGTGGCCATTTGGCGCAGGCGGTATTAACTATCACTTTGTATATCATCCCCCACATCTTAATGTAAAAGTGTTACCTAAATGGTTTAAAGAAGAAGTGCGTAAAAAGTACGAAGAGTTTTATCCTTGGTGGAAAGAAAACTGGGAACTAGGTGTTCCTAGTTGGCACAAGGGCAAAGTTAATGAAAGCATGTTTGAAGCAGCACCGTACGGATTAAAACGTCTCGAAGGTATGTTAAGTTTTATGGAAAGTGAAGACTGGAGTGTTCGCTTACCAGAAATGAAAGAATTTATTGAGTTGTGCGACAAACAACGTGGATTAAACTGGCAGGAAATATTTCCTGAAATGAAGGATATATTTAAAGATGTCTGATACATTTTGTCCAATACCTTGGATTTTTCAAGCAGTGCGAGCAAACGGAGACATACGTGTTTGTTGTCAAGCAAACGTGACAAAAAACAAAGGTGTTATACGTAAAGAGGACGGAACTGCTTATAACGCTGGAGTTGATGTATTACAAGATGCACGTAACGCAGATTTTATGAAAACTATACGAAGTAATATGTTAATAGGCAAATGGAGTGAAGAGTGCGGTCGTTGTCGTAGTGAAGAAGAAAATGGTTTGAATAGTAGACGCAAATACGAACAACAGAATTGGCCTCAATTTACATTAGAGAAAGCACAAGCTCAAACTGAATTAGATGGTAGTATTGATATAGAAGAAACACCTATTGAATATTATGATTTGCGTTTTGGTAACTTTTGTAATCTAAAATGTCGTATGTGCGGACCTACGGACAGTGACGCCTGGTATGATGACTGGATAAAACTTACAGGAAAAAATACATTTAAAGATACTAGTGGCGAAGTTGAAATCAAAATAGTTGGTAATAAGTTGTGTGCAACTGAATTTGATTGGCCAACATACGAGCCATTTTGGGAACAATTAGAAGCAAATGCACACAACATAAAACATGTTTATTTTGCAGGTGGAGAACCGATGCTAATTGAAAGGCATTATGATTTTTTAGAGCGCTGTATTGAAAACGGCAGTGCAAAAAATATGATTGTAGAATACAATACCAACATGAGTACATTGCCTTCTAGAGTTTTGAAATTGTGGGAAAGTTTTAAACAAGTACGAGTAGGTGCTAGTGTTGATGGAATGAATGCAGTTTTAGAATATCAACGTCATCCTGCAAAATGGAATAAAATACTTAAAAATTTACATTTATTAGATAACACGCCATCTAATATAATGGGTTGGTTAGCTTTTACAGTTACAGCATATAACGTAAATCATATGATAGATTTTATGAAATGGAAATTAACTGAAAGCAAATTTAAAAAAATTAACAGCACTAAAAGAAGACCTATTATTACTCATCACGTAGCACACCATCCTAAGCATTTGAATATACGTGTGTTACCAGACGAAATGAAAAGCGAAATAATCAAAAGATTTGAAGGTTTTATGTATTGGGCAATGGAGCAAGATTTAGATGACAATACTTTTAACAAAGCACAAGATATAAAAAATAGTGTAATAAAATACATGACAAGTGAAAGTTATTATGATACGCATTGGGAAGAGTTTTTAAAGTATACACAAGATCTTGATCGTATACGAGGAGAAAGTCTTTTAGATGTTGAACCAATGTTTTCGGAGTACATATGATCATTACAGGAAATTTAGAAGAAAATTTAGCAAACGCATTGCATAAAATATACCCATATGCTCAATATTGCAGTCGTACAACAGGATTTGATTTAAGTTTACGTGAAGATCAAGTACGTGTAGCACAACTAGTTTTAGAACATGATGTTTTTATAAATTGTGCAGCATTATTTAAATTCCATCAAACAAATTTGTTAGATGAAGTATATCGTGTGTGTACTGAAAATAATCATCGTCCTCATATTATTAATATAGGCAGTACAACCGATCGTGTAAAAAACGGAAAAGCATGGAGATACAATGCCGAAAAGAAGGCGTTGCGTGATTACAGTAACACACTTGGTATAAGCGGAGTATGGGGTAAAACGCCAAAAATTACATACATAAGTTTTGGTACGCTAAGTAATAATAGTAAAAAACATCCAGAAAGAGTTTGCTTAGATATTAACCGAGCAGCAGAATATATTAAATGGATTGTAGATCAACCTAAAGACATAGGTATAAATGAAATAAGTATTGATCCTATGCAAGACAAATATTGGAACGAAGAATGAGTATAGCTAAACTAGATACAGATCCAGATACAAAAATAGATTTTGAAGTTGCAGAAGAATATCACGAAGCATGGAAAGCTACATGGACTGATAGTTTTCAAGTACATGATGTAATGGATGAAGATGAACTTGAATGGCTCAAAGAACACATGCTCAAACGCTATGACAAGATGCGTGTAAAAGAAACAGGTACACTACATTTTTTCAGTGATAACGCTGCTATTGAAGACAAGTTTTTTGATAAGTGGAAAAAATATATACCAGAACTAGAACAAACAGGCATGTGGGAAGGTAATTTTGTTATGACTGCAAGTCCATACAACTTGCATATTGATACAGGTCGTCCAGAATATCTTATGGATCGCGGGCTAGTACCAGGTAGACAAATTATTATTCCGTTGTGGGTTGGACATACAAATAAAACATACAAAGGTACAGATAAAATACCCCCTGCAGGTACCTGTTTGTTTGACAATAGATTTATCAAGTTTGGAACTAACTTTGCAAAAAGTGATAACAAATATGACACAGATGTTTTTTATACAGTGCGTAACTATGACAATTTGACTTGTTATAACAAAGATGGAAGCATTAAAGAAGTAGATTGGGATAAACCGTTTGACCCAGAAGTGCGAGAAAAATATTTAAGCCATTTTCCAGCACGTTGGTTAGATGGCTTTGACTTTGAAGCAATGTATAACTGGGACAGAGGCAGTATAATTGCATTTGATAGATGTCAAGCACACAGTGGTATGGATTTTCCAAAATACAAAGTTACAATGAAAGCTGGATTAAGTTTAATGACTACAAGGAAACTTTAATGGTTCCTAATTTAAAACGTGTACATATAGAAGCAAGCGGACGTTGTAATAGCAAATGTCCTATGTGCAGTAGATTTACTACAGATGGATATTTACAACCTGGTTTAAACACAATGGATTTAGAGGATGAAATGTTCTTTAAATTTTTTACTGAAGAAAGAACAAACAATTTAGATCATGTTTACTTTAGTGGTGTATATGGAGATCCTTGTCTTAACAAAAGTCTTGTAGATTATGTAAAATGGTTTAAAAAACATGATGTAGATGTCGCTATTGATACAAATGCAGGGTATCGAAGCACAAAATGGTGGGCTGAATTAGGTGCTATGAACACAAGAGTGCATTTTGCAATAGATGGACTTGAAGATACAAATCATCTGTATCGACGTGGCGTTGTGTGGGATAAAGTTTGGAAAAATGTAAATGCATTCCAAGAAGCAGGCGGTAATGGTGCTTGGACATTTATAGTTTTTAAACATAATGAACATCAAGTAGAAGAAGCTAAAGAACTTGCTGCAAAACTTGGTATGGATTTTAGATTAAAAGTTACTCAAAAATTTAGAGGACACAAAAACTGGGCAGTAATGGAAGATGGTGAACGTCTATATGATTTAGAACCTCCTGAAACACCAGAATATAGACATCCAAATGTTGGCGAACAGCACCATTATCCTGGTCCTGCGACTTTTGAGTTTAAGTTAGATAAGCCGTCGCCTTTTGATAATGTAGAAATACAATGTCAAATACAAGATTGGAAAGAATTATTTTTAGCACATACTGGTCATGTGATGCCTTGTTGTTTTTTAGGAACATTACATCACGACAGTCCTGGCGCTTATCAGTTTAACAAAGAGTTTGATATGAACAGTGTAGACTTGCATAAAGTTACACCAGAAGAAGCAATAGAAAACTTATATGATATCGAAAGACGTTTCAAATTAAAAAGTATTGCAGAAGGTAAATTGCTTACTTGTGCTAGAACATGCGGAAAGCAATTTCAAAACAAAACGGTTTATGTAAATGACAGTAGTAAAAAATAGTTTTTGTATATATCCTTGGATACACATGCAACTCAAACCAAACGGACAAGCAAAACCTTGTTGTAGATTTGACCATATGAACGCAGCATATAGAGACGAAAAAGGCAATCCTACAATGTCTCAGTATAATGTAAAAGAAAAATCATTTAAAGAAATTATGGAAAGTGATTTTTGGAACGAATTACGCACAGATATGCTCAAAGGAAACACTATACCAGGATGCTACAAGTGCGACAGAGAAGATGCTGGCGATAAATTTAGTATGCGATTTAATGCTAATAATGCATGGAATGAACAAAACGAATTTCGTCCAATAGATGTTAATCAAGAACTAAGTTTTAAATACTTAGAATTAACAACTGGTAGATACTGCAATCTAGCTTGTAGAATGTGTAGTAGTGATTTAAGTACAACTTGGGATGCTGATGATAAAGTTTTAGCAGAAAAATATGAAGATAGATTTGATTTTAGTAAGCGTCCGCAAATATTAAACTTAAATTTTACTGCTGATGATTTCAAAGAAACGCAATTAATTAAAATGACAGGTGGCGAACCTATGATTGTTCCTACCTTTATACCATTTATAGATAAAGTAATAGAAAGCGGATACACAGATAATATAATGCTGCAAATTTATACAAATTGTAGTTGGGTGCCAAAAGCAAAAATTATTGATAGGTTAAAAAAGTTTGGATTAGTACAAATATATTTGAGCGTGGACGGATTAGATGAAGTTAATGATTACATAAGATATCCTAGTAAATGGTCAACAGTTGAAGAAAGTGCAAAAAAGTGGTTAAGTATTGCTAAAGATCACAGTAATTTTGATATAGTGTTTTCTCCAACTATTAGTTTGTACAATATACTTCAACTTCCGAAAATGTGGAATTGGTGGGAAAATTTACAAGAAGAAATATACGGAGAAAAGTTTATCGTTGACAATAACTTGTATTCAAAATATACTAGAAAAAATAAACACGGAACTGACGTAAGTTACATATACGAAATTGCAAGATTTAGTCCTACTATGTTACAAACTCCGTCCTATTTAAGTAGCACTATGTTACCGCAAAAAGAAAAAGTGATTGAACAATTAGATGAAATAATTAAAAAACATTCTAAACGTGTAGAAAATTTAGATGAATATGAAATATTTGTACGGTTTAGATATATGATAAAACATATTATTAGTAGCTTCAATAAAAATACAAATACTAGTTTACAAGATTTTGTTGAGTATAGTGCAGATTTAGATAAACTTAGAAATCAAAAGTTGCAAGATTCATTGCCAGAGTTATGGGAACAAATTAAAACAAGTGTTGAATATAAAGGAAAACTATGAGTAAAACATTTTGTCCTATGCCATTTACTCATTTGAATATTAAACAAGAAGGCAAAGTTAGTGCCTGTTGGCGTTTTCCTGATAAATTAGGCGATTATAGAACTCAAACATTACAAGAAATTTGGAACGATGACGCATTGCAAAAACTAAGACACGACAGTTTAAATGATGTGCAAAATATTGGATGTAGAAGCTGTTGGGATATGGAGAAAAGTGAAAGTATTAGCACACGTATGCAGTGCAGTCAAACTTTTCCTTATGTCAACCAACCGTTTGTAGAAGAACATATTCAAGAAGATTATAGCTTTCCAACAAAATATATACGCAGTGTTGAAATACGTTTCGATAATATTTGCAATTTAATGTGTAGGCATTGTAGTCCTGATTATAGTAGTGTTTGGGAACAAGCAGTCAAGCGTAATCCTGCACTAATGGACAAGATGCAAGAATATGGAACTTATAGAAAAGATGTTAACCATGTAAGTCTTACACAAGAAATGGTAGACGAAATAGCAAATGAGCTGGCACCTAACTTAGAAGAAATAATGATTGCCGGCGGCGAACCATTGTATCATGACAAGCACTACAAATTTCTTGAAGACATGCAACCATATGCAAGTAACATACGCTTGAGTTACAACACTAACCTAAACATATTAGAATACAAAGGTAAAAGTGTGTTAGACTTGTGGAAAAATTTCAAAGAAATTTGGTTGCGTATTAGTATAGATGGCGATCCTAGTTGTTATGAATATGTACGTGCAGCAGGTAATCTACACAAAGTTGAAGAAAACATAAAAAAACTAAACGAAACACTAATTAATACAGATATAAGTGCTACTTGTACTGTGAGTTTGTACAACATAACAAGATTTACTAACATTGTAAAATATTTTTGCGGATTAGATGTTTATTTTCACACAAGTTTGGTGCAATATCCAGAAGCTCTAAACATAAAATTGCTTCCACAAGAATTAAAAGATTCTATTACACAAGAATTTTGGCATTGGTATGAAAATGAAGCTGAAGATTATGTTAAAAGTGTTAGTAAAAAAGTAAAAGTACAAAAACAACTAGACAGAATTAAAAAATTTGCTACAAATACACTCAATTACATGAACAGCGAAGATAGACATGACAAATGGCATTTGTTTTTAGATTACAGTGCCGCTTTAGATAGCTATCACGGCACTGATTTGTTCGAGAGTTACTCCGAATATTCTTCAAAATTAAATAAATCGTAATCTTTTTGCAAATCATCTAATATATCATTATATTTTTTGAACTTTTGTAAATCGCTTGCTGGAACTTTGATATCACAATATAAGTTTGAGTTTATTTTTGCAACACGTTTAATATGACTTGCTGTAAGTGTGTTTATTTGTTGTAATCCAAACTGTAATGCATTGCTTCTAAACCCTGGAATGTCACCAATTGCATGATATATACCAGTAATATTGAATTTTTCTAATTCGTTAATAATTGCAGCATCATCAAACAACATATTTGCAAGTGCATATGAATGATTTTTTGTTTTGTATATTTGCCATGCATCGTATATAGCATCTTTGCTACCAAATTCTTGTAACAGCACATTCCATTGTTTCTCTATAATGTTATCTGAGCTATTATTCCAAAAATCAAAATCTCCATCACCTGCGTCATTGCACAAAGAAAGAGTTTTAACTAATCCTTTTTTTGTACCATCCCAATTTTTTGTAATTAGCTTTTTCCAAAGTAGATTTCGATCAAAAATATCAAAGTGTAAATAGTTTTCTACATTGTCTATATACTTACTACCTAGTATAAATGCTTTAAACATGCTACAAGGGCCTACAACAGTGTTTATAGCGCCCTGTACGGTACTCAAATGTGTTTTATCAGTGCATATAGCTTCTGTATTATAAAGAAAAAACACCCCTTTATCCTGATCATTTGCGTGCCTTGGATTACGTGTTGTAAGAAGTTTAATAAACAAATCAGTAAGGTTTGTATTAATAATAGGAAGTTTAGTAAAATGATTTAACTCGTCATTCCATGCCTGTGGATTTTGTGTTGCTTTAGAATCTAATAACTGTTTAATTATTACGTTATTGATTTTTTTACTATCTGATTTTATGTAATCAGCAATCTTGGGTTTTCCTTTTTCTCGCCAATGTTTTAAATTTATTATCTGTATAGTTGGAGATTTTTTGTCGTGTATTACACTCCACTCTGTTTTATGACTTTCTATATCATATATACACATTTTATGAATATGCCAAAAATCGTGATGATACATTCCAAACCAAGTCACAATTAGATATTCAGTTTTTTTGTCAGCAATTATATCTAATATGTCATCTACTGATTCTGCCCATACAAATGGATGCTGCTCAACACTTTGTTTTACATAATGTCCACGTTGATAATACAACATCCAGCTTTGATAAAGGTCTCGATCAATATTGTTTTTTATATTTTTAGGTACAACAACGGCATGTTGTATATTAAGCATAAATTTTTCTCCAGTGATGGTAACTTTCTTCAATACGTTTGTTCCAACCGTCACCTAACCTGCCGTGTGCAATAATATGATATCTATCCTCATTGCTCCAATTATATACACAATGTATATTATAGAGATTTAACTTGATAATACGTCCTTGTTCCCAAGGCAAATAGCCTATTTCGTCCATGTAGAAATGGCATTCTTCTGGATTGTTTAATGCTATATTAGTAGGACCGATATGATTTTCGTCTAGTGTAATACTATCTCTATGTGGAATAATCCAGCCTCCTGGAGATAATTTCATAATACGTATTCTGTCATACTGTTTGTAATCAAATCTGTTTTCAAAAAAATCTCTAATAGTAGGACACCAGTCTGCTACGTCGGTCCACCTGTATGGTGCGTCTTTTCTGTCATTGTATCCGTAAGTATGATGAGATTCTGTGTGTACACTACTCAAGCCATGGATGCACAAACTACTCCAACCGCTGTGACTTTCATGATGTCTATGAGGAACATAGTGTTTTTCTAATCTTTTAGCTTCCCAAAGCATTTTCTCCCAATCAGCATCTTCAAAACCTGTAATAGGTAAAAAGTCTAGTTGATCACTCATGTGTATTTCACGAGATGTTTTTAAGTTTTGTGGATATTTTGGTTTAGCTGGAAATTTATTACGTTCTGCAAATATCTCTGGCGGTTCGTTGCTTACTCCCCATTCTGTAATTGTATACATGTCGAATCCTTTTCTTCATTATATACGTATATTTAGTGCTAAATACTGCGGAGAATAGAAAATATGAGCCTTGTTGCATATCATAAATTACACAAAAAAATAGATGACTTATCCGAATGGGGAATGTTTTTTAGAAAAGTAAACTTTCCAAAAAGAACAACAGACAATTGTAGATGTAAAAGAGATTTGAAATATATTTTGTGGGGCATAGCTAGATGTATTTTGCATCAAGATCCAAAATTAATTAACGAAATTTCTCATAAATTTGTAAAAAATAAAAAACTTGTCCTAACTGATCATAGAGTAGAATTAGCTGTTTATGCTTATATAGAAGGTGAGTTATACAAACTACTTAAACACCATAGAGATGATGTTGAAATTATGATAGAAGCAATGCAGTTGCTAAAAGATAATTTTAAAAAACTAGAAGAAGCAAACTACACTAGAGAATTTAGTGATTTGATTAAAGAAAGAAAAACTACATTTACATGGTTAGATAAAAAAGTTACGCAAGAAACAGTTGAAGATATATTGTTAGACTTACACATGTACGCACCTAGTAAACAAAATAGAATGCCTTACTATCTTGATGTTTTAGATTGGAAGGACCCTGAGTTGAGACATAATATTTTTGAATGGTGCTGGAGAGACCTTAAACATGATGCACAAACAGATAAAGGAAATCCTCAAACATTAGCACCTTATCTATTTTGTTTTACTCCACGGATATCTAATAATCCTGACGATAATGCTTTGGAAGAAGCAATGATTGAAATAGGTATAGCCAGTAGCTTTATTATTTGGAATGCACAAAGTAGAGGATTAAGTACAGGTTATTGTGCATGTATTCAAGATCCTACAATGATAAGTAATGCATTAGGACGTCCGAATAATCAGGTTAAATTGTTATTAGGTATGGGCTACAAAGATGAGAACGCTAACAGTTATTTTGATCCAAGAATACAGGCCGATAAATTGCTACCAAGTGATAATTCATTCCATAAATCTAATCAGGAAAATATAGGATCTTATATCGTATGGCATTAACAAAAACATTGTGCAGTGCAGCATGGTATGATATAAATGTTGACTTTGGAGCAAAAACATTAAGCCATTGTTGTAAAAGTCAACGTGAATCTTTTCCTGAGGTTGTTACAGAAGACTTTTTTAACAATAGTTTACACATACAAAAATTACGTGATGATTTAGTAAATGGTATAGAAAATCCTGCATGTAATTTTTGTTGGAATAGTTATAAAGAAACTGGAACTGCATACAGAGATTTTAAAAACAAATGGATAGATAATTCTAGTGTTAACTACAATGTAAATAATATAGAAATTACACTTGATAATATTTGTGATATGGCATGTATATATTGTGATGCTACTAGTAGCAGTAGGATTGCACAAGAATTAGGACATGAGCATGTTATGAATATTCCTAATGATGCTCATATGCAAACTTTCATAAATTGGTTTGAGCATGTAGCATTAAAACAAAAGTTTATACCTTTGAGTTTTTTAGGTGGCGAAATTAGTTACAGTAAAAACTTTTATAAATTTATGAATATGATTTTGCAAAAAAAGTCTATTTACAATAGCAGAATAAATTTTAGTGTATTAACCAATGGCAATGCAACTGAAAAAAATCAAAAAAAACTTTTAGCATTATTTGATAGTTTGCCTGAAAAATGGGGAATTAGTTTAGGCATCAGTAACGAATCTACTGGAGTTGTTGCTGAGTCAGTAAGATATGGACTGAATTGGAATCGTTTTCAAAACAACTTCATTGATTATATTAATCATCCTAGATTGGTAAATGTAACACTTGCTCCTACTCCTAATATTTTTACTGTAAAGCATATGTATGAGTATTTTGATTGGGTCATAAACGAATTGCGGAAAACAGATACCAAACTTGCAATTTTTGGAAATTGGGTAAACTGGCCAAACGAACTAGATCCAAGTAAATTAGATGATGCATATAAGATACATGTGGATAAATGCTTGCAATTAATCAAAACAAATAAAGATTTATTTTTAGATGCGGGACAATATAATCATACGTACAAATGGTTAGAACAATTAAAAGCACGTATAGGTACACAACAGCAAAATGATGTTGAATTAGATAATTGGATACGTAAAACTGCAATACAAAAGAAAGATAACAGTCTTTTGAATTTAAGAGAGTATATATGACAAAGGAATGGAAAAACCCAGATTGGTTCCCTGCAAAAGGCAATAGAGCGTGTTTGCTTAAATGGAGTCAAGTTACATTAAGTTTATGGGATAACACTAGTAGTAGTTGTCACAGAAATGGAATGCATCAAATAGGTGAGGATTTTGATTTTCATAATGAACCAAAATGGGTAGAACATAGAGAAAAAATGTTAAATGGCGATTGGCCTAGTGATGGATGGGGTTGCGAACATTGTCGAGATCAAGAAGCTATAGGCGGAACTAGCGATAGGATGCAATGGCTTAGTAATAACAATAACAAAAGATATGTTCCAAAAGAACTTTTTAATAATCCAACTGCCACTCGTATAAAACCTACACAAGTAAGTATGCATTTTAATAATAAATGTAATTTAAAGTGTGTTTATTGTGGGCCTCAGTATAGCAGTGCTTGGGTGAAAGAAATGCAAAAATATGAACCTAAACATAGTTTTATACAAGATGTAGATATAAAAGAAAAAACGTACGAACAAAGACTGGAAAAATTCTACAAATGGATGGAAAACAATTATAGCAGTCTTAAAGCGTTTGATTTATTAGGCGGTGAACCTTTTATACAACAAGAAACATGGGACTGTGTTGATTGGATGATAAAGCATCCTAATCCGGAATGTGATATAGAAATATACAGCAATATGGAAGTAAAACCTAAACTTTTTAAAAGAGGATGCGAAAAATTAAAAGAACTTAGCAAAACAGTCAAAGAAGTTGTATTTGTAATTAGTGTAGATACTTTTGGACCAGAAAGTGAGTATATAAGATTTCCACATAATTGGGAAGTTATGGAAGATAATATAAATTATTTAATTTATGAATGCCCAGAAATTATTCCAACTATGAATTGGACTGTTACTAATCTTAGTCTAAAAACTACTCCGGCATTAGTCCGTAAAGTTATTGAATGGAATAAACATCGGTATGTAAGTGTAAATTATAATAGATGTCACGATCCACATTTTTTTGATCCAAAAATTATGCCAGAAGGGTTTTACGATGATGTAATTGATGAACTAAAAGAATTAAATCAAATAATGTATCAAGGAAACAACAGTCCATATATGGATTATGTTAACACTATTTTCAAAGAAATAAACGAAACACCTGCAGATTACGAAGCTATAAAAATGCTTAAATGGCGCCTAACAGAACTTGATAAACGTAGGGGCACAAATTGGCAAGAAACATTTCCTTGGTTAACAACTGTTGGACATAATAGAATTTGATTGACAAAATAATTAAAGATAGTATACTATAGATATGACTGAAGATTTAAAATGGTCTAATTATGACTTTACTAAAATACCTTTTAATGACATTATCCAAGTGGGACAACGAACGCTCCTCTACCGAGATATCTTTACGGTATCTTGGTTACTAGGAAGATTTTGTAACTATAGGTGTAGTTACTGTTGGCCTTATGCAAGAAGTGACAGAAAAGATCATAGACCAACTGAGTTGTGTCTAGCAACTATAGATGAGATAAAGAAGCAAGCACGTGATAACGGTTTTAACAGTTTCCATTTTAGTCTGTCTGGCGGCGAGCCTACCTTTCATCCAGGGTACTTGGACATACTTGGTCACTTGGCTAATGATGTGCCTAATACTAATTATACTTCCATACATATGACATCAAACTGCTCACGCCCAATGAAGTGGTTTGAAGATTATGTAGAAAAAGCAAAACCTTTCCATAGAGCAAGTATAACGGCTAGTTTGCACACAGAACACTTAAATACAAAGGAGAAGATGCAGGACTTTGCAGATAAATTAATCCTGTGTCAAGAACACGATGTACAAGTTACAATTAATATGGTCATGGTTCCGGAATGGTTTGAAAGAGATTGGGAAAACGCCCTCTTCTTCCACGAGCAAGGAATCAACGTTACACTTAAACCCCAATCGGATCCGACTGCGTCAAAAGTGGTTGATGGATACACTGGGGATATGCTTAAAAGACTCTGGAACGGAATGCCACAAAGAGCCTACACAGAAACAAAACGCAAGTGGGAAGGTAGACCCAAACCAAACTTCAAAATTCCTGTAGGTATTATGGGCAAACCTGATGCAAGTGTACCTTGGCATTTTCAAGTAGAGTTTACTGATAAAGATGGTAATAAGTGGTACATGGATCAAGCAGAAAGATTTAATGCTTTTGAATTTAATAAATTCGAAGGTTGGAGTTGTAATGCTGGATATCAAGGTATTATTATTCGTGAGCCCGATGGCAGTATTAAACGTAGTTACAGTTGTCATGATGTGCCTCTTGGCAATATAGAAACTGGTTTTAAATTATTTGATAAACCTATGCCATGTATGACTAAGTCTTGTGTTAGTAGTGCTGATAGTAAAATACCTAAAAGGAGAATTGATGAACATACCAATGAGTCATGAAGATGCATGGGCATTAAATGACAAAGTTGAAAAGGCAATTGGTAGTGAAAATCCAAGTGTAAGTTTGGAAAATGTTATTCCGAGTGACGTACTACTAGAGTGTAAAGATTTTGTCAAAAACTTTCTTGATTTACCTGATGAATTACCTAAAGATAGAATTTTTTGGTACCGAGATGGAATGGTTCACAGACAAAAATTTGTTCAAGACTTTAGTAAAAAATATATTGAGCCCTACTTAAATGAAAATGAAATTTTAATCGGTGATACTGCATTCTGTATTAATCATCCTCCACACGATGTTCATGTTGACAACAGAGACTTTAGAGCCGACGAAGAAAAAGCAGGAGTAATTGGCACTAGAAGTGTTGTTGTACCTATTGAAATAGATACGGACAACTTTCCTAAGTTATACACTGCAAATCAATATTTCTACGGTCCTAGCACTCGTATGCGTAATGGTTGTAACAGTATAGATACATTAGATAGAGAAGTAGCAAGACAGAAAAGTTGTGGTGTTTACTTTCTTTACGATTATGAAAAATATGGTGTAAAGTATTTAGAAAAAGAAAATGTTATAACCGAAAAATGGTGGAACGAACACATAAGCGAACCATATTTTGTTCCTTATAGCACATTTGACAGGCTTTCAATTGAAGCTGAGCACGACTGGAAACCAGGAAATATTATTGTATTTGATAGTTGTAGAATACATTGGGCTGAAAATCTTCTTAAAAAAGAAGCATCTTTTAAAATAGGATTGAGTTTGAATTATGGCATTGTGTTCGAAAAGCTGGACTGACATTAACATTGATTTTGGCGAGAAAATTATAAAACACTGTTGTAAATCAATTGGTGAAAAATATCATATTTTAGATGAAAATTTTATAAATCATAGTGAAGGAATAGTTACTCGCAGACTTGAATCTTTAAACAACATAAAAAATGCTCAGTGTAATTATTGTTGGAATCATGATAACAAATCAAATGCTTCATATAGAGATTTGTATAACAAACCAATCGATGTAAATAAAGATGTAGATAGTTTAGTAGAATTTATTGAGTTGAAATTTGATAATGTTTGTAATTTAGGATGTGTGTATTGTAGTGAAATAGACAGCAGTACAATTGCAAAAGAAAAAAATTTAGTAAACAGTATTACTAAACACGACGAAAAAGATGTTGAAGTTGTTACAAATTACATACAAAAACTACTCAATAAAAATAAAGAAGTGCGTATTAATATGTTAGGCGGCGAGCCAACATTAAGTAAAGGCTATCACCAATTTATTAAAAATTTGATTAAAACAAATGCAAATGATACAAATATAATTATGGTTACCACTAGCAATGGCAATATGCACAGTAATATTTTAGATACATTAATTTCATATATGGAACAAACTAAATGGAATTGGGTATGGGGATTCAGCGGTGAGTCAACTGGAAAAATATTTGAAAATGTAAGACATGGCTCGGATTGGGATCAATGGAATAATAATTTAGACATTTTATCATCTCATAAAAAAACTTTGTGTATCAGTTTCAATCCTACTGTGAATTTGCTTACAGTTAAAGATTTCCCCAATTACATAAATCATGTAACAAATTGTAACAAAATGTATCTAATTAATCCAAATTTTGTATTATTACCATTTGAACTTAGTTTAGCCAAAGTGCCAAAACATTTTATAAAATACATAGAAGATGCAAAAAATATATTTGAAAAGAAAAATATAAAATGTATCAATAAATCAGATGTAATGAAATGGTTTGATGTATGTATAAATACCATTGGAACTGAAAAACTTGATAATGATGTTTTGAAGAATTATTTACAAATTCAAAACAAAAATAAAAATAACACTTTGGATTTAAGTCTGTTAATGGAACAAGTAAATGAATAAATTTGAAGAATTAGATTTACCTACATATGATTTGTATAAAGAATTACAAAAGTTAATAGAACTAGGAAAAATAGTATATAAAGACGATACTGATCAAATATGTTTAAATTCTATCGTAGGCAAAGAAGAAAATTATAATTTTGGAAGAGGAAGTCTTCATTTTGATTGGGACAATAGTTACTACGATCATAAACAAGAAAAAATGGTTGTGCCTTTGAGAAAAGACAAAGTAGAAGAAAAAGATTTTACAGTTCTTTGCACACAATTTAAAGATACACCTTTTGAAATCGTATATAATGCATTAAAAGAAAAATTTACTGTAGGTAGGGTACGACTAATACGAAGTAGGCCAAAAACTTGTATGAGCTGGCACAAAGATGATCATCCTAGAGTACATTTTCCCTTAAAAACACAAGAAGGTTGCATAATGATTATACAAGATGAAATGATGCATTTAGAACAAAATAAATGGTATATCACTGACACAACAGTACATCATACTGCTATAAATTCTAGTAGAGAAGATCGCATACATTTAGTAGCAACAATTATAGATAAATAATTGCATAGGAGAGTACTATGCAAACCACATACAACGATGTTAAAAAGGCAGTTATACGTAGTCAACACTGCCAAAGAAACTGGGATTTAAATAAACAGATTCCAGAGGATGATTTAGAGCTGTTAAAACATTCAGTAGCAAATTGTCCTAGCAAACAAAACATGGCTTTTTATAAAGTACATTTTATTCAAGATAGAAATATTATAGAATCTATTCACGAAAATACTGACGGATTTACATATAATTTTGAAACTGGAGCGAGTACAACAAATAGTCAAATTTTAGCTAATTTAGTACTAGCTTTTGAAGCAAGTAATCCTTTTGATGTAAATGATGACGAAGTAAGAAACGACGAGTGGTACGAGAAAAAAGTTAAAGGATCTTTAACAAGTAAATCTGTAGAAAATTTAATTAGAGACACTCATGTTGCAGTTGGTATTGCAGCTGGGTATGCAAATTTGACTGCTAGTATGCTCGGACTTAATACAGGTTGTTGTAGTTGTTATGATGCAGAAGAAATTAAAAACATCCTAAATGCAGAAAATAATATTATGCTATTAATGGGTATCGGCTTTAAAAATGAAGAAAGAAACCGTAGAGAACATCATAACAATAATTTTGTTTTTCCAACTAAACCGAAGCAAAAAATAGAAATTTTTGATAGATAAAAAATGTTAGACTTACCTTAGTGTAAGTCTAACCATGTACTTCCGTTATACACTTGTAACTTGGCAGTAACATTATTAAATATAACCATTCCGCCTTGTGGTCCTACTATTGCATCTCTTTCTGCTGTAGAAAAACTTCCAAATGTAACAGTATTTGGTGCAGTAATTTTACCGTCTGTGCCATCAATAATAGTAGTACTATCATCTAATCCTACAGATCCGTTGACATCACCTTTAAACACACCGCCATCGCTTGCTACATTTTTCCAACCATCGTTGTAAACTTGCAATTGTTTTTCGGTAGTGTTAAAAAGTAACACGCCTGTTTCTTGTGCACCACTTAATCCTAATCCGATTTGTGTTGTGCTATAGTTGGCTTGTTGTATAGGTAGTGTGTTTTCTAAATAAACAGCACTTTCACTTGCTGTTAATGGAAATACCCATGCTCCATTTTCTCTAAAGAAAACTCTACCTGCACCCGGAGCATAAACTACATCACCATTTACTGGTGTACCAACTTCGCTAGTTTCTACAGAACCTAAAGTAAGTTTTCCTTCCAGTACATTAATATTTCCGTTTGAAGTAAATCTATAATCTGTTTGGGGAGCGGTTCCTAAACCTAATTTTCCGTCATGGAAATAAGCTGACTTGTTAATACCTCCGCCATTTACCAAATCTGTTCTAATAGCTACACCGTATACACCGCCTACTATATCACAATGATCTGTTATTGTGTCATCGTTTGTATCTAATGTTCTAAATCTTAATCTACCTGCATTATCGCCAGCTGTTAATGTATCACTGTGCCTTCTAACAAAATTGTGTTGTGCTTCAGTATCTTCAGTAGGTTGCTGCAAAACAGATCCGCCTGTTGCATTTGCTATTTCTAAAGAAACTGTAGATGTTAATAGATCTGAAAAAATTTCGCCAAATCTATTAATTACAATTGTACTATCTTCTGCATGTACTTCGCCAATTAAATCGCCAAAATATTGATTAGCAGTAACACTGCCTCCAATACTTGCATCTTGACTTACTACAAGAGTGGCCGTATTTACATCATTTACATCTAAATCACCTGTTGATGCATCAAGTACAATACTACTGTCTGGGCCTACAACGTTAAGATAATAAGTTCCACCTTCTACAACTAAATCACTTACATCTAGGTTTGCAGCACTTAGGTTATATATCTGGCTACCATCACCTACCAAACTACCGGCTGTCACCGTGCCTGTAGCAGTAATAGATCCTGATGTAGTAATTTGTCCAGCAATGTTTATATCGCCAGAACCAAAAATTGTATTAGTAGCTAGATCTAAGTTTCTTGTTAGGGCTTCCGGACTATCATTTAATGCGCCTGTAATTCTAATACCGCCCACTGTTGAGCCGTTTCCAACATATAATTCTTGTGTATCTGTTGTCCAGATCATTTCCCCATCTGCTGGGGTGATTAGTAAGCGTTCTGCATCAGTACCGCGTCTAAGTCGCAAAGCCATGTTAAATATCTCCTAGGTGACAATTATTTTTATCGTACATTGTATTTATCACTGTAGGGCATTTATTATTTGTTATGTTTTAGGAATTTAGTTGTACGTTTTGATATATCGTATTTGATTTTCTCAAAATTCATTTTAAAATTAACTTCTTTAATTTCTTCTTCATATTCTTCAAAAAAATCATCTAAAACTTGGTCAACAGGAACTTCTTCAGTTTCCTGTTGCATTAAATCAATTTCCCACAGCTCTCCAGATATGAATTCAACTTCAATCGATTTCATATAGTTTACTGGCAGAAATTTCATATCAACAGTATCGAATATCTCCTGCCAGTACGATTCTTTTCTTTTCATTATGCTGTTTCAGTTGATTTTTTGCTACTTCTTTTTTTTGTAGGTGAAAGTTCTTCTGCTTGTTCACGCAATTTTTTAGCTTCTTTAAACAAAGCATCTGCTTGTGAACGGTATTGAGCAGCTAAATCTTCGTCACTTAATACGCCATCTGTTGTCTGTGATGTTGCTGGTTCATCTGAGTACAAAGCAGTTGCATCAACAGGTGTATCAGACGCACTTGAGCGGACAGGTACAGTATTACCGTTTTCGTCTTTAAGTGCTAAATCGTTAACAGTGACTCCTTTTTGATCTGCCATAATTTGGTTTAATTCAGCAAGATTTACTGAAGTTACTGTATTAGGAGTCATTTCAACTAGCTTAGTTGGTACTTTTTGGAATTTACCAGTTTTTTGAAAACCAGCAAGCATATTGCGTCCATCTGGTAAACTGTTACGAGCCATAGCTTCAGCAAATTCATATGCTGATTGTCCACTTGCTGATTCTACAGCTTTAATTAGTGCATCGTGTTCATCTGCACTAAGGCTTTCTGTTGCTACAATTAAACAGTGCTCTGGATCGCCAGGAATAACTCTGTATGCAACAATAACCTTTCTTTGATTGTGGGCAATTCTGCCCACATGTTTAATGTTAGCCATTATCTTCTCCTGTGCCGTCATCGGCTGGTTGTTGTGCTGCTTCAGCACCTTCTTGTGCTGCTTTTGCTTGCTCTTCAACCGTTTTTAGAAAAGTATCTAGTTTGTTGAAAAGTGTACCTACAGCAGCAAGCTCTTGGGCTTTGAACGTTCCACGTTCGGTTGCCAATTCAATAACACCACGCATTACTGCTAGGTCTTGAATGTTTAAATCATTTGAAGTTTGTGCTTCTGTCGCTGACATGTATTTTTTCTCCTTCTACATATGTAATTATCTGCGCATATTTAATTATATTTTAAATGTGGACAAGCTAACATGAAAAAACTCAGCTCGCTTGCCTTTTCAAATCCTATTGTATATACTTTGGATAGATTGTTATTTTTAAGTATAACATTTATTCCAAAAAAGTACCTTCCACTTAGATTTTCTTCTATCCAAGTCACCATAGCGTTTTCTAGATTATAAGAACGTTCTAATTCTGTTGTAACAAAATGCTCTGGACAAAAATCAACACGTCTTAATTTTAGTACATCTAATTCTTTAATTAGATTTTTCACGCTGCCTCCTGGTAATGAGCAGTAACGCCAAATGGTGATTGCAATTCTTTATTATGGTTACTGTGTATAATGAAAATAGTATCACAGTAGTTCTCATCTCCCCAGCTATCCCAAGCATAGCCGTCGGTGAACATGATAAACTTTTTAGGCTGAATATCGTTGTCTTTCATATATGTCCAATTAACCATAAAGTCAGTGCCACCGCCACCAAAGATTTCGTATTCTGTCAAGTCTTCGCCACCGTCTGCACTAAAATCCTGTTCATTATATACAGCCGTATCAAAGCACCACAATTTAATACGGTAATCTTTGTATTCGTCCATAATGCCTTTAATTTCACCTAAAAAGTCTTTAGCCTGATCGTTACCAATCGAACCACTCATATCTATTGAAATACAAATGTCAATAGTATCCATAAAGTTCATACCTGGTAAAATAGCACCTGTGTGCCAGCCTTTGCGTGAAGGACGACTAAATGTATAATCGCTTTTGATAGTGCTTTGAATCTGCTGACGTAACAATTCACGCCAGTTCATTTTAGGCTCTGTAAGTTCTTTTATAAGACGTTCTACTCCAGCAGGCACATTACCAGCACCAGCAGTTTGAGCAGCATTAATCATTGCTTCTTTAATTTCATCTTTTATTTGATCAATTTCAGCTTTGCTGTACTTAGGACGCCCTTTTCCTTTACCTTCTTCCTCACTGTCACCTTCTAAGTCCAAATGCTCGTCTAACATTTCGCCAAGTTGTTCTAAAAATTCTTCACCTTCTTTTTTAGCTTTTTCAAACAATTCGTCATAAACTTCTTCACTTGTCCAGCCACGGTATTTAAAATCTTGATAACAATCCACAATTTTAGGTTTAGTACCGATCCGTCCGTCTACAAGTTCATTATTTACAATATAATCAGCTGAAATATTATAAAGCATTGGATTACGATCATTTCTACGACCTAAATGATCATATACCATGTGATAAATTTCGTGTGCAAGGACAAATTCAATCTCTTTATTGTCCATAGCATTAAAAAATTGTGTATTGTAATATAAGTTACGACCGTCTACTGCGGCAGTCATTAACCACTCGTCTGCAGGTACAATTTTTAGACGTGTTGCCATGTTACCAAAAAACGGATGCCGCAACAACAAACCTACACGAGCAGTAATAATGCGCTCATGTACTTCTTCACGCATAGCAAGCAAATCTTTTTCAGAAATATCAGGATCTGGCTGCCATGATTTTAATTTTGTTTGTGTTTCTTTTGCAGACATTTTCATTGCGGTTACGTAACTAAAGTCTAACATTGTATTCCTTTCATCAGTGCTAATATTAATATAACACTATTTACATATCTGTCAACCAAAAAAAATGGGCAACTCGAAAGTTGCCCATTATACACCGTTATGCGCTTTGTGCAGCCTTGATGTATTTGCCATACCGCTCATGAAACTCATCAAAGCATTCAACTTCGTCTGGATCAATTGGCAACGAATATTGTGTAAGTGCAAGTTTAATGCCCATTACTACTAATTCTGTTTCAAAATTATCCATTGCAAAACGCAAGAAGTTGTTTACTTTGTCATCAAACTTTTTATCATTTGCGTCTGATGCTTCTTTAAGTTCATAACAAAGAGATACAGTCAAGGAATACTTGGCACTGATTTCTTTTGTTTGTAGCTCTTTAACCTTACCGTTGAGAATATCGGTAGGATTCGGCATGTTTGCAGCGACTTTACGGTGCGCCATAAATTTGACAGCCAACCCTTCACCAACTGCACCTGCAACCAAATCTGTTGTAGTGCCTTCGTCGAGTTGATCGTCTAGCAATTCGCTTACAAAACTCCAGCTACGTGGAGTAGCAAAACTACGGCTTGAACTTTTAGGATCAAAATCGTATAAGTCTTGTTTAGCAAATTGCAAATAACCGACAACATCTTGGTGTATTTTATTGTCAACTGCCCAGTTAAACCAGTCGTCAAAATTAACACCCATTTCGATGTGAATAAATCGGTTAGCAAGCGGAGCAGGCATACGATATGTAACACCTTTGTCTGCTTCGCGGTTACCTGCCGCAACGATAATCACGTTGTCGGGCAGTTTGTACTGTCCTACACGACGATTGAGAATTAACTGATACGCTGCCGCTTGTACAGCAGGAGCAGCTGAGTTCATCTCGTCTAAGAACAAAACAATATGATCGTATTCAGCTGCCATAGCCTCGTCTGGCAGCTCTGCTGGAGCACCCCAAACCATTTTGTTAGCATTGCTATCAAAATACGGAATGCCTTTAATATCTGTCGGTTCCCAAAGTGACAAACGAATGTCAATTAGAAAACTATTAGGCAGACTATTTGTAATCTGCGCAACAATATCCGACTTACCAATACCTGGAGGACCCCACAAAAAGATCGGACGTTGTTTCTGCATTGCAACTCGCAGTGCATTTTTAGCTTTATTTGGATTAAGAGTACGTGCTTCTGACATGTGTATTCCTTTTTGTTTCAGTGCCTATACATAATTTATATAGTAATTGATATCAAAGGTCAACCTTTTTTCTTTAATTTTACCAAAAAACTTCCTGGATTGTGTCTTTCTTGTCTGTATTCTCTAATAAGTGGATGATTTTGTGCCCATGTAGGAAATTCACGCATCATTGCACCTTGTCCTGTTATTACTGTAACTTTTTTATAATTATCATAATATGCTCGTTCTATAGAACGTTTAAATTTGCGCCATCCTTCGTGTATGTGACATCCATGTAAATCAATTCTCATTACCTTGTCTCTTCATTGCTTTTGTAAGTCCATACTTACGTAAATCGCCACTAAAGAGAGTAAGTTCGACTGCTTTTTTTTCGTTTGTAACAGTAATACTTCTGTTTGTAAGATAGTAAGGACAGTCAATAAATTGATCTAAAAAGATAATAACTTGGGTTGTCATGGGCATATCACGTGGATATGGAATATCATATGTTTGTAGTTCTATTTTAGTAATAACATCCATGCCGTCGTCGGTAAGTCTAAGTCCACCAACATCTTTATTACGTGTGTTGTACCACCATATAGGCATCATTGCTTTTACATTTTGTTCGCTTGTGCTTTGTCCTAATTCTCGTAAAAATAATTTTGTGTATACAATTTTATTCATTTGAAATAGTTTCACCGTTAGTTAACTTTACAACAGTGAACAAATCAGTTTTAAACATTTGATTTAATTTTTTTGCTAGATTATGTGCATGACCAGGGTTTGAGAAACTTGTTTTTTTATACTTAGGACCGGGGTAGTTTGTTAAACCATTTGAACTTTTAAGATTAAAAGGCTCATTATTATAAAAAACAGCCCAAATTGCTTCAGCTGCTAAAATTTGTTCACATTTGTAAGTAGCTGGATTGGTATATTCCATTAGTATATTTGGCTTAGGTCTACTCATATGCGTCTCCGATTAACTACGCATATATTTATCCTTTTTATACGCCTTTAATTACCAATCCGAGCCTTTACTACCTAATTCTATTACAATATCTTCAATAGAACCGCCTGCGTTTTCTTTAACAAATTTTTCTAAATCGCCATTTAGTCTTGCTAAAACTATTCCTAAAGTAAATGCAAGATTTTTTGCAGTTGTAATATCAAGTTTAACCTCTCTAGCATTGCTACTATCTGCTGATTTTACTTTTTGGATAAATTGTTGTAATGGAATAGTATTAATTGGTTCTATTGACATGCTTTAGTTTTTCTTTCATTTCTAATTCAGTCTTAAAAGGCCCGATGTAATCATTACGTTCTATTGTAATCAGTTTTGGACAAAAACTTTTAAGCCAATTAACATTGAATTTGATTAAGTAAAATCCTGCACAATAAACACTTTTACTTTTTTCACTTTTAGTGAATAAAGGCAATTTTCTTTTAATATCAAACATACTATTATAAGGTAATCCTTTTGATGGATAACCATGTACTTCATATATTTCGTTTGAATTTTTGTTGTTAATTTGTTTTAAAATAAATTGCAAACCAACATGTTTTTTTAGCTGACGTTCGTTTGAGTAAACTTTAACATCGCCTTGTTTTGCAAGAATAAAGCCATCTTCGTTTTTACTCAATGTGCCTACTCTTTGTCCGTTATCTTCTACTATCCAAAATTTGTTTTCTAATACTGGTTTTGCTTTTACGCTCATGAATTATATCTCGCTTGTAATGGTTCAGCATAACTAGCTGCTTGATCTGCAATACGTTGTAAGTCCCAACGAGCACAAAATTTCATTAGACGCATGCCTACTTGACTTACATTTTTACTTTCTGCTTGATTAATTGTGTTATTTATTTCTTGTCTAATATTTTCAGGTTGTGCAGTCAAATCACAAAGTGTTACGTTACGATTGTAATCATCAAGTACACGATGCTCTATACCTTCATGATCTACCCAACGTTGTAGCATCATGTTATTCCAATTGTAACCTTTAGTTTCTTTATCAGCAAATGCTTCTAACAAACCTACTTTGTTCTTAGTGCCTTTCTTGCGTACACCTGGATAAGCACTAAACACATTATCGCTAGTGTCACCACGCATACATTTTTCAAATAACATAAAAGCAGGATCTGGTGACGCTTTAGGTTCTTTAGTTTTCTTATCCACAACATGACGACCTTTGTCGTCAAAGTATCCTTCATGGGTAATAGTTGTGTTACTAACACCATTATATTGCCGCACGTTAGGAGCAATCAATTGTGCAAAGTCGCCATCTGTACTAATAATTACATGATCGTCATCTGGATGATTTTGTATCCAGCCAGCAATAAGATCATCTGCTTCTAGTACAGGATTGTGTAATACAGTGCAGTTAGTCTTGTCTGTAACAAACTCTTTAAACTCATCAAAGATTTCCCAAAACACTTTATCTTCTTCTGCTTCACGTGGACTCATTGCATCGCGATGTTCTTTACGGTTGCGCTTATACGGCTCGTAAAAGTCTTTACGCCAACTGCGTCCTTCTAAGCAGAAAACAACGTGCGAACCATTAAAGTCCTGCCACGCTTTCTTAATACTGTTAAGGGTAATATGCATTGCCATGCCAACTTTAGTATCAATGTCGCCACGTACAACATGTCGAGCACGGAAGAATGTGTTAGCAGTGTCAATTAAAATATAAGTCATGATACTTCACTTTTGCCTTTGTCTATTGGTACTACATTAATATAACCGGCATTTCGTGATGTGTCAAGTCCTTCTTCCTGTAACATATTGTAAATAATATCACGGAACCAACGATCAACTATTTCTTCTTCTAAATCAGCTTCTGTACCATAACCGTTTTGGATTAATTCTTGAATAAAAAACTTGTTCCAATCTAACTCAAAAAACCCGTTTCTAATGTTTTCTTCATTAACTTGCATATCAAGAACGTTTACCCAAGGCTCACCACGTTTTGTTGCAGCAGCTTTGGGATCTGTTTTATCTAAAACAGCTAGTTCTTTTTCTTCAATTTCTTTTTCTTTAGCAGTTATACCTGTTATGTCTTTAAGCCACTTTTTCATTAGTATTCCACCGTTTGTTTTAGATACTGTATCTCAATAAGTTTAGATTCTGTATCATCGTTGTATCCATCGTGCAACCGATAGGATACTCCTTGTTTATATAATTTTACGTTTAACCTATTTACATCTTTAATAAGTGTATTAAGTTCTTTTATCATTTCGGCTACTTTTGGATCTTTCATAATTGCTTCCTTATCTTTTCGTATTCCTCTTCGCTTTTAATGCCTTTTGGAATACTATCTAAGTTTTCTTTAAGTGCCCCAGGCATTTCCGAATAGGCTAATGTGCAGTCTTGGCGAGAACCTCCACCCTCGTTCCATACAGAGGTTCGCCACCTCCTGTACGTTGAGAGTGTATTCTTCCGACCTACCCCCAAGCGGCATGAGATATACAGGAACGTCCACGCCTGCTTCACGATAGGTATCAACTGCTCTACCAACTTCATCAACATCGTCTTGATCAGCAACAACAAACTTAAAGTACATATCGCTGCCATCCACAAGGGAATACTCACGAGCAACATCAGGCTTAATAGCATCATCCCAAGACTCGCCCGAAACGGATAATTTCGGTGAGCAACTAAAAGTAAGTTGAATTCTTTCGTGACCATTGAGATAGTTGTAGAAGTCATCGTGTAGATGCTGTGTAGTGTTGGTTTCGATTGTAACATTTTTTAAATCCTGCATACCTGGGTGTTCAAATAGCTCAACATATAAACGCTGCCAAGCAAGTAATGGCTCGCCGCCTGTTAGAATAAGATGTACATCTTGTCCGTTATCCATAGTCCATTTGCCTTCTGGCAAAAGACTCAACAAGTGTTCTACTACTTCATCAATAGTGGCCAATTTGTTAAAGTCTTTAAACTCTGGATAGATACTTGCGTATGTATCGCAACCTGTATGTACAATAGGCAAGTCTTCAAACTTTTCTGTTTTTTCTACAATACCGTCATCCAACAATGCTTTTACTTCTGCATTGTAACGTTGGCCTTCTGCGTGTTGTTTCCAACGATCGCCTACGCTTTTATCAACACCAAAGTTCATACAACGAAAGTTACAACCAAAGGTGCGCAGGAATACACTGGGCACTCCTACAAACTTACCTTCGCCTTGTACTGAATAAAATGCTTCACTATATCTTAATTTCATTTGTATAACATCCTTGCACAAGTTAATACACTGTTTTCTTCTAAACAGTCACTCCATGTATGTACTGTGTACCAGCCAATAGATCCAAAGATAACAATAATAGCAATCAGATAACCTATAATTTTAATCCAATCGCTCATCTTGGTGCAAACTCCTGTTGTAATTTAATATTGTCAAAAAACTCTTTTTTAACACCAGGATCTGTTTTAAAACAACCTTCTAGTACAGTAGTCTGTGTTAGTGAACTATGCGCCATAATACCTCTATTTTCACAGCAACCGTGTGTTGCTTGAATATAACATGCAACATCTTTACTGTTTGTTGCTGCTTTAATTTCACGCACAATATCCATTGCAAGTTCTTCTTGCAGCGTACCACGTCTAGCACACCATTGTGCAATACGAGTGTATTTGCTTAAACCGATCAACTTATCAGCAGCAATAATACCAATGTATGCTACACCACTTACTGGTTGATGGTGATGTGAGCAAACACTTTTAAGTTCACTACGAACAACAAGCATACCATCATATCCATCTTTAGGATCATTTGGAAATGCTGTTGCATTAGGCGCAGGATCATAACGACCTGCCATTAGTTCATTGATATACATTTTAGCAAGACGTCTACCTGTATCCATGCTGTTAGGATCTGTATCTCTGTCAATCACAAGACTGTCTAAGATACTTTCAAACTTTACAGTTAGTTCGTCAATTAATTTATCTTTATCGCCGGGCTCTAGCCATTGCGAAATGTTGTCACCTGCCCAATAGCGACCGTTGTCGTTGCGAACACGACGGGCAATTTCATGTGATATATTTGTCATATAAGTTTACTCCGAGTTATAGACGAGGATGTCATAAAAAATGGTATACCTTCATAATAAAAGTATACCATGTATTTAGGTTTTTGTCAAGCAAAATGTTTGTTTAACATTTCGATGCGATCTTCTGCTGCTGCCATTTTATCCAATTCTTCTTGGATAGCTTCAACAATATCACTGTGCTCACCAATGCCTACTGATTGATTCATATAAACCATAATGTTTGTTTTTGCTCTTTCTAACTCGCCTTCGGCGTGCATACGAGCAGCTTTAACTAATTGTTGTTTCATTCTTTTGATTCCTTCTGTCTCTGTCTTTCTTCATATTGTGCTTTTTTCTCGAGGTACTGCTCCTCAGTTAGTGCATGCCAACCAATACATCGACCAGTTGGCGATCTTCCACAACCACAACTCATTCTGTGTACGCCTCTACAATACCGCCTGTCCACTGATTCGCAATTTCTTGTGCTGCTTCGCGGGTTGCAAAAACAGTTATTTCTCTTCCCTCGGATGTTTCGTGGTCTAATATTACCATTTCGTCATCTTCTGCACCTTGTACTTTTACAATAAACATAATTACTCCTTTAATGCTTTCCACATGATTTTTTTATCATGTTCCTTTAAAAATTCTTCTTCACCTGCATAAGTGCCACATTTACCTAGTGCTTCTTCAACATGCCACATTATTTCGTATAAGTCTTGTTTACAAGACCATGTAATAAAGCCAGTTTCAAATGCATCGCTTTCTGCATACGATATTTTACTTATCTCGTTTTTTATTTTATCTACAGACCAATCTTTAATCATATTCCCATGGAAATACAATCCAAGTGTCTTGTTCGCTTGTATCTATTTCGTCCCATATATAATCTACACCATCAAATTTTGTATGTGTCTTTTCGCACATCACAGCAAACTTTACGTTTTGATTCCATACAGTATCCCAGTTTGGATGGTCAGGCAAGCAACCGCTTTGCCAATCTTGTTTAATCCAATTGAAAGTAGCACCTGTATCGTTGATGTCATCTACAATAAGTATTTTCTTTTTATTTGCAGGATCACTGGTTGCTTTACTCCAAACGTCATCTCTATCAATCTCAGATACATAACCAAAAGCGTCCTCGGCCATCCAGCAATTTGATTCCGGACCTGACTCACCTTTGTTATCACGCAGTCTAACATCTAGCGCATAATGATCGCAGTCAAGTAAATGACTAAGCACAACACTAACCGGTAGTCCGCCTCTGTTAAGGCCTACAATATAGTCTGGTCGAAATCCAGTTTTGTACATTTCTAATGCTAGTTTGTGAGCGCACTTATGTACGTCATCCCATGTATAATGTTTACGCTCCATACATTCTTTTCCTGTCTGTCTTAACTTCGCCTTTTGTTTCCATTCTTGCTATCATATATGCCATTGATTGAATATCATCTAGCATTTGTCTACATGCTATTTGATCGCCAATTTCTGCTTTACGATGCAGCATGATTGCTGTATCTTTCATAACATTGATTCTTTGAATAAGTTCTTCTACTGTGTGTATCATTGTTTTTTCCTAAAATGGAGTCTCATTTTCTGCGTCTTGTCTGCCTTTCCAGTCTTGGTGAACCATTGCGTATATACTTTTAAATTGTTCATAGGCTTTTCTTAATGCAGGATAATCATTGCACATATCTTCAACTTTAGCAACACTTGGCATGCGGTCTTCAAACTCTACAGGTTCATTGAGTGTAATAGTTAGATCATCCATTGAAATTAAATCATCAAATCCACTAGTATCAATTGTGCTACTTGTAATTGTACTTATATCAATTGTGTGTCCATAATAGTTGTTGATATCTAAACTTGTATTATTAGACATTGTTACATAGTCTGAGGTGATTGTAATGTCACCTGTACTATCTGTTATTACATACATGCCGGATTCGTCTGTTGTGGCATTACCAACCTTGTTCGTCATAATAATCGCTCAAATCCGCTGCAAGTGACAAAAGTGTTTCATAATCGTTATTTTCTACACCTGCTACCATTGCATCAGTAACTGATGTTAATTTTTCTTCTGTAAGATTATCTTTGTTTTCATTGTAAAAAGGTGTTACGTCATCTGCTAGAATATTCAATGCATACATATAATCTCCTTGTAGATATGCTTGTCTTGCAAGTCCTACAATACGTCTTAGTTCTAAATCACTATCAGTCATTTCTTTCAATCTCCAGTTTATATTGATCAAAGCACATGTCTTCGATATTTTTTGTAAGTGTAACAAGATTACTTAAATTATCAACTACACTTGCTACTGCATCACCCTCTCTACGAGGTGCTACAATTCTATTTAACTTTTTACCAGATACTTTTTCCATTGTATCTAAAACTTCTAATACACTAAATCCTGTGTTACTACCTAAACACTCATACGGTGTATTGGCGGGTCCTCGTTCCACTCCGTTGACAATGGCACGAGCCAAATCAACAACATGAATATAATCACGAATACAAGTACCATCCCTAGTATCATAGTCCGTACCAAAGATCTTAATGTTGGATAGTTTCTCAGCAGCCACCATAGCAGCAACACGAATAAGATGGGTAGGAACGCCCAATTGACGATTATGCCCGTCAGTACCAGATACGTTAAAAAATCTAAAGATAGTGTATCCATTAGCTTTCTCCTTTATTACGTCTTCTGCTGCCACTTTGCTACGTGCATACGGGCTTGCCATTTCCCAAGCACTGCTAGTGCTTGCAAATAATATATGATCTGTTTGTACACGATCTAGCAAATTTGCTGTGCCCATAACATTTACACGATAGTACTCTGTTGGTTCTTTTAAACTATCAGGTACTACACTGCGTCCTGCTAAGTGTACAACAGCATCAAAGTCGCCATGTACAAACTTGGTAATATCATAAGAAGAATAATGATCACAGTATGCCATAATATCATTATATTCACCGTGAATGTTAATATCCCAAGCAGTAACGTGATGTCCATGCTCTTTCAATAGTTTACATACATGGCTGCCAATATAACCAGTTGCACCTGTGACCAGTACTCTCAATATTTTGTCTCCGCAACATAATCACGATAACGATTGCTATCTCTACGCCATTGCTCGCCATTACCTTGCATGATATCAATATAACGATCAATAGTCGCACTGGTCCAATCACTAATTTTGCCTAAGTCTTTATGCGGAGCATCGAGCAATGTACCTAGTTTGTTCATTGCATCTTCAACACTCCAAGGAACATACATTCTTGTATGATCATTTGCAAAGATCTCTGGAAAACTGCGATATGCTGGAAATAGTACGTTACAGCCTAATGCATCTGCTTCACTCACAGTATTACTAGTCCAGTCTTGTAAAGCACAGTTGAATAATACCTTACTACGATTTACAATATCATAGTAATGATTCTTTTTCAAGTTTTCGTAAATTACCAGTTGTCCACGCTCTTCCATTTTTCTAGCACGGTCAATATACTTTTGATTGTTGCTGCGTAATGGACCGCCTTGCACAATACAAAACTCTACGTCTGCTGTACCAGGTGTGCCATACCATTCTTCAATCATATCCATATAAAAGTCTGGTTGTTTTTCTTGATCAAAACGTGCAGCAAATACAACACGATTTTCACGTTCACTCCATGGTTTAATTTCTCCAACACGTAAAGCAACTTCAGTTTTATCAAACGCAAGTCCGCTGATGTTGTAGATAGGAGCCTTCCAGTTTGCAATCTTCATGTGTGCAACCATTTCTTCATTACTTGCTAATACGCCAGTAACAAACTCGTTGCACATTTCTTCATACAAACTCATCCACTTGCCCATACCCCAAACGTGTACAAAGTCATCTGGGTCAACTGCTTGTGCTAAACAACGAATCCAAACTTGTGGGCGTTGTTCTGCTGGAATCTGATCCATAATATAAGGCAAAGATTCCATACCAGGCTGGAACATATCTTCAAAGAAAATAACATCTTCGCCTGTAACTTCACCGTTACGCATCATTTGAACCAAGTTCATCATTTGCGACATTGCAAAGTAAGAACGGCCATGTGCATCTAACACTTGGCCTACTTGAATTGCTTTTGTATTATCAATAGTTGTGCCAGGAACATTTACCCAGTCTATTCCACGCCGCTGAAATGCTCGACGTGACCATTCTTCCAATTGCAATGTGTATCTGCCTTCGTAAGGCTCTAAGCCCATATAAAACAGTTTACGCATTATCGACGTCCTTTAGCACGAGCCTTTGCACGTAACCAATTGCAGTACTTTTGATATGCCTGCCAGTTTGGATCATCTTTTTTGTAAAGTGCCTTTTCGTTAAATACTTTACCTTCGAATCTACAATAATCACGATAAGCATCTAAATCATTAAATACTTTGTTTACTACCGGATTTGTGATAGTCATTATACCTTTTTCCTTTATGCTGGGTATACAATTTGACAGCCGTTTTCGCCATCTTCGGCGACATCAATAACAACAAACCGGCCGGGATATTTGCTGTTAATTTGTGTATACAAGTCATCTGCAATCATTTCACATGACTTATAATCAAGTTGCAAGATATCACCTGCATACAATGATTCTAGCCAACGCTTGAATTGAATAAACTCAATATCACGATCGTTGTGTGTAACTTGGATTTGCACTTTAAAGTGGAACATGTGACGATGTGGATAGCCTAAAAAGCTAACATCATATTCGTCACCTGTTGCTAGTGCTGGATCGTCAAGTGCTGCTGGATATTTGTGGATACCTTCTTTTGTAAAAGTTACCCAAATGCTGCGTTTTGCATTTTCTAATGCGTTCAATTTAGCGTCCTCTTCTCTGTTGCGCCGTTTCATATATTCATAATAACGTTCTTGTTGCATTTTGTCAAGTAATAATTTCGTCTGTGGTGTATTTAGACCAATCAGTAAAAGTATCACGAGTTTTTAAATCATGTACTTTGTGTACCCATACACCGGGATTAGTGCTATCAAAGTCTTTATCATCTATTTTTACACAGGCATTATAACCTAGTAGATCAATGTAAGGCATTTTTACACTAATCATTGGAATAAAGCGATTGTATTCTGTATAGCCACATTCTAGCACCCATTCAATGTCTTGCACAGGAAAATCTAGTGTTACCCAGTAACCGTCTTTTAAAAGAGGAAATACCATTTCATCCCATGCTTCGTCTTTGCTCCAACTCATGTTAGCACCAAGATAGATATGACTTATGCCTGCTTTGTCAGCATGAGCAACGATGTCTTCAAAATTTTGTATGCCAACAACAAAAAGTGTTTTCTTACCAAACTGCGGGGTGTGTTCTACTTCGGTACCAACAAAAAAATTAACATTTTCATTAGTGCCGCTATCATAATCTCGTTTCATGCGTTTTTTGTCCTAAATTGTTCATTCCATAGTTCCCAACGTTTTTTGTAATATTCGTTAAGTTGCTCTTTAGGATAACACTTTTCTTCCATTGTGTCAATAATTTTTTCAATATCATCTAATGCCATTTCAATAGCTTCTAAGCGTAAACGCTTTTCGTTTGAATCCATATTATTCACCCTCTAGTTTACGTTGTATTCTATGTATTTCATCTTTTAACCAAAGTTTTTGAGTTTTTAATTGTCGTAGTTCTGCACTAATATGATGTGAGTTTAACTTGTTTATTTCTTGGTCTAAATTTCTATGTTTTTTTACAAGTTCATCTAAATGTGACCTAAGTTTATTATCTCTGAACATTTAAATCTCCTCAAATAGTTCTGAAAACTTTGCCTCTGCATTTATTGTTTTCTTTCCAACTTTAAGTCTTGTACCAATAATATGTGTCCAAATACTATTTGGTTGTATATCAGTACCGTACTTATCAATTGTATTTAGGCTTTTTTGTCTATCTTTTTGTGCAAATATTTCATCTACAATGTCTCTAAATTTTTGTAATTGGGTTTTAGTTTCGTATACCATCATGTAAGGATATTCGCCCTTGTCATATAGTTCGTTTGCACGTTGAGTACTTTCGATATGCATCCAAACATTATGACCCATTTGTAGAGCATAACTAAACGAATCCCAACTGGTCTTACCTTCTTTTCCAATTTTATTTAAATCACCTGGTTTGTAAATACAAATATCTTTTACTTGACATGCTGCACTTACAGGTGAATCTTCAAATGCTTCAAGTATTCCGTCTTGCATTACAGCATCTTTAAAACTTCTTGTATCTGTAGCGTATTTTTTATCATCAGCACCAGGAGACATCATATAACTCCATTTACCTTTGTGATCTGTTCTAATAGTATGATAAATTTGCCCATTAGCTGTTGCAAGGAAAGGTGAGGCACAATCATATGTAATCATAAAGTTAGGATTATGATACTTACGCACTGCACGTTGAATATCTGTAAGTAATACAGCCCATTCTAGTTTACTTGTTCCTAAGAAGTGCATAACATCATGCAATCCTTGTTCAAGTAGTCCATCGTGTATCATATGCACAAGACGCTTTAAAATCAAGTGTACATCACACATGTTCTGACCACCCATAGCCCAGCCATTAAAATGCGTGTCTGGATATTTTTTAGGATCGCAATAGTCTTTAAATTCTTGATACCAGCTTTCTGCGTTTGTATGATTACTGCCTTGCAATACGTTTAGCACTTTGAAGTTGCCACGTCTGTTAGCCATGTAATATTTTGCATTGATGTGTGTAGCTTTTACAGCATCATCATAACTACGAATGTTACTTGCATCTGCTGCTTTTTGATCTTGGAATGTCCAAGTTGGAATATCCAACATCATTCCATAATCCATATATTCTTCCATCCAGTTTACAACCAGCTCACGTTTCTTTTGTGCATGAGGACAAGTTTCACTGGTCCAATCACCTGGCCATAATCCTTTAGCAATTTGGAACCCGCCAGAGTCACCTAGCAACCATGAATTGTCTCTGTCGCGGTTACGCAACATATCTTCTTTTTCACTAAACTTGTTTGTATCAAGTTCTGCGTGTCCTGCAGAATAGAGCGCCCACTTGTAGTGAAACGCTCCTTTGTTTGGATTTAAAAAGTTTAGACCTTCTACTTCGCCAATACCTGCTGGAACACGATTCGGATCAACGTATTCACTAAATCTTTGTTTACCTACAAAAGTAGCGTAAAAACCACTAATACTTGGCAAAAATACTGCGTAATCATTTTGTGTTTCAGTAAGGTTTGTTTTCATTATTTTTGTTGTGCCGGTAGAATATAATCATATGTAGCCATCCCGCTGTCTACTGAAATTTTCATAGCGCCTTGGTCTGTGATGCTCATTGTTTTATCACCATCCAAGTTCAAGATAGCAATAGTTTGTGCAACTGGCCACGCCCAAGTGTGTGTCAAACTGCCTGTAATACCATGTTGAAATGTAAATGAACCTGCGTGAGTGTTTAAATCACCAAAGTAAAAGTTTAGATTACCATCTTCAGTTTTAACTTGAAATACCGTTTCCTCGCTATGGGCACCAGCCATCAATTTCATACGTGCAATTGCTGCCATACTTGGATCAATTTCTACATCATATGAAGAAATTTTAGATTTTACACTTTTTAGTTTTTCTTCAATTATTGCTTTGTTCATAAAACGATAATCGTTTTCAAAGTCACCACTTGCATTTTCGAAGTGAATATGTGTTGGAATTACTTCACCGTTACGTTCTGCTTGTACAACTTCAATCTTTGCATTTTCCTTATATTCAGGATTTTTTAAATGATATGCAAGTTTACCTAAGTCAGGCATACCAAATACACCTGAAAATTCACCAACTGCTGTGTTTGTTGTAGCGCTCATAATTACACTACGATCTTCTGCCATACTTTCAATTAGTGTATCATCATCTGCTGTAACTTTAAGAGTTGTGATGAATCCTAATGCATGTGTATGACTTACAATGTCCTGTAGAATGTCTTTCATATTTTTCTCCGTATATGATTTATTATAATGTAAAAGTTGTTATTTGTCAATAACTTATGCAGCAATTTTTGCCTCTTGAAAATATACCAATCTTTCCCAAGTGTCACGCCAATCTTTGACATGATAACAACGTTGTTTGTTGAGTTTTACGGCCAGTGGCCAATCGTTTCCGCCAGGTTCCATACGGTCCCCAAAGAACCAAATTTTATCATCTTTGTTAAAGTCTTCTAGTATTTGACTTTTGTCTCCACCTTTTCTAAAAATATCTATTCCTGTTTCACCGCCAACTGCTGCTGTAATATTAGGAAACTCGCTGTTGATTTGAAAAGCAATACTTTCACGTTCTCTATTTTCTGTATCCCAGGTAACATATTCACGTCTACTAAATGATCCTGCACCGCGACCAACAATGCTAAAATTAATAGTACCCATACGTTCTTCTATGTGATTTCCACAGCGCAGAGGAAACTGACTAGATTGTAACCAGCCATTCATTAGATCATATAGTTCTGTTGGTGCTTCAAATGGTTTGCTATTAACACGCTTGCCTTTGAACCATACATCATTGCCACTGCAATTATAGCAAGTGACAACATTTTCTGTAATATCTGTGCCCAGTTGTTCAACCGTTTTAGAATAATCACTGCCAGTTACTAACCATACTTTGTTAATTTTTATGAAATGTAAAAAAAAGTCTTTAAATTCAGGATCAATAGTTTGCCTACTTGGAGTTAGTGTTCCATCCACATCAAAAATAAATTTATTCATCAGTTCTCCTATGTGGGTGTTCTGGGTTTTCAACAAAGCGCCAACAGCCTTCGTTCTTAATGGTATTTAGATCATTTCGCAAAAGTTCGTTTTCCATTTGGAGTTCGCGAATCTGTTTTTCTAACGCCCAAATCTGCTCTTGAACCCATTCTAGTTCATAGTGTTTTACGCAATCGTCACTCAATAGCCACTCACCTTTTTAACTTCTTTCCAGTGCTGCGGTCCAAAAGCACGAACGGTGCGTTTATAAGATACATATTCGTCCTCTTTTTCCCAGTTGTAAAAATTTACAGCACCACTATCCTGTATATCCACACCGTCGGAGTAAATCTGAATATCAGTATCGTCGTTTAGTGTAAGTTTGTACTTAATCATCTGGGCCTTCGCAGTACGCTATTTCTTTTTGTGTAAATTCCATAGATATCTCACGCCAAGCATCTTGGCATTCATACCAGTGTTCAAACTCTGCATAACGAGTGTATTTAGGTTCTGCGCTACCAATAACGCTACTGATGATCCAAAGTGTCCACATCAACATTCTCCTCTAACCATTCGTGACAGATTTTTATATAATGATCTCGTTGCCATCTAACTTTATCGTGTGACATTTCAGGACGATCAATAGCAATATATTGTATCAGCTGTTCGGCAGTCAATGCTTTTGTATATTTGCTCATCACGGATTCTCCTTGATCCACACACATTCTGAAACGTCTTCAGGTGTATCGTACATACGCTTACACGCTTCATAAGGATGAAAGTACATTGCTACTGCCCATCCTGCAATAAATGCTATTGCTAGATAAAAGTATTTCATCCTTGCTGTGCCTTATGCTGTGCAATACCTGCTGCCTTTGCTAGTTCGCTAAAACGATCTGCTGTTTGACGAACTTCTGATCCATAAGTAGGATCACGTTGTTCAAGACTTCTTGCCATGT